>Ga0207655_1000628_pt1 | contig 42395 bp, 37 predicted proteins | sample KBSM44metaG_FD_184398 | JGI IMG/M metagenome (GOLD analysis project Ga0207655, IMG submission 184398) | Miscanthus rhizosphere microbial communities from Kellogg Biological Station, Michigan, USA - KBS M4-4 metaG (SPAdes) (version 2) | ecosystem: Host-associated > Plants > Roots > Rhizosphere >...
GCGCAGGAAATTGACCGGCACGGCAGGGCCGGTCTTGGAATTCGAGGTAGGGTCGACAGTGGGCTTGCTCATAGGATCCTTGAACGTACAAGTGCGCGGCCAGTTGGCCAAATCAAAGCGGCTGTTATAAATCAAAGGGGCTTATCATAGCCGATGCTGTCAAGTGGCTGACAGAGCAGGCCGGCAATCGGTTGCATTTAATCGGCCGGCGATGAAAAACAGCCTCGAAATTCGCGTCCGGCACGCTAAACTGCGCACCTTGGCCGACACTGGCCGGACCGGTTGAGGGCCAAAGCGCCCCTAACCCACGAATTTCTATAAAGAGTACTGATCATGACTCAAGTCAAACTGTCTACCAACTTCGGCGACATCGTCCTGCAACTGAACGCTGAAAAGGCACCGCTGACCGTTGCCAACTTCATCGAATACGTCAAGGCCGGTCACTACGAAAACACTGTTTTCCACCGCGTCATCGGTAACTTCATGATCCAGGGCGGCGGTTTCGAGCCAGGCATGAAAGAAAAGAAAGACAAGCGCCCAAGCATTCAGAACGAAGCCGACAACGGCCTGCCGAACAAGAAGTACAGCGTTGCCATGGCCCGCACCATGGAGCCGCATTCGGCTTCCGCGCAATTCTTCATCAACGTGGCTGACAACAGCTTCCTGAACCACAGCGCCAAGACCGTTCAGGGCTGGGGCTACGCGGTATTCGGCGAAGTGGTTGAAGGCACCGACGTCGTCGACAAGATCAAAGGCGTGGCCACCACCTCCAAGGCCGGTCACCAGGACGTACCTGCAGACGACGTGATCATCGAGAAAGCCGAGATCATTGAGTGATACTGCTGATTTCAGACTTGCATCTGGAAGAGGAGCGCCCGGACATTACCCGGGCGTTTCTGGATTTGCTCGCTGGACGCGCCCGCTCGGCGAGTGCGTTGTACATTCTGGGCGACTTTTTCGAGGCGTGGATTGGCGACGATGCCATGACAGCCTTCCAGCGTTCCATCTGCCAGGCCCTGCGTAATTTGAGCGACAGCGGCACGGCCATTTTCCTGATGCACGGCAATCGCGACTTCATGCTCGGCAAGGCCTTCTGCAAAGCGGCCGGCTGTACCTTGCTCAAAGATCCGAGTGTCGTGCAGTTTTACGGCGAGCCGGTGCTGTTGATGCACGGCGACAGCCTCTGCACCCGCGACGTAGGTTATATGAAGCTGCGGCGCTACCTGCGTAACCCGATCACCCTGTTCATCCTGCGCCATCTGCCTTTGGGCACACGGCATAAACTGGCGCGCAAGCTGCGCAGTGAAAGCCGTGCGCAAACGCGGATGAAGGCCAATGACATTGTCGATGTCACGCCGGAAGAAGTGCCGCGGGTCATGCAGGCCTATGGTGTGAAAACCTTGATCCACGGCCACACCCATCGCCCCGCCATCCACAAGTTGCAGATTGGCGAGCAGGCGGCCAAGCGCATTGTGCTGGGGGATTGGGACCGTCAAGGCTGGGCGTTGCAGGTGGATGAGCAAGGGTTTGCGTTGGCGCCGTTTGATTTCACCCCGCCGCCGCAATTGGCAGCACCTTCAGCCTGATCGTTCCCACGCTCTGCGTGGGACCGATCTTCCTGCCTCAGTGGCCGGAAGCAGCCGGCCCCGCCTTCGCCGCAAACGGCGGTTTCGCCAGCCATACCAGCAGAATCAAGCCCATGAACGCCCACCCCAGCAACGTGAAGTAATCCACGGTGGAGAGCATGTACGCCTGGCTGGTCAGTACATGATCCAGTTGCGCGTAGGCCGGGTTGCCCGCCCCGCCCAGCGTGTTCAACGCCTCCCGGGTTGCCGGCTCATAGGTGGTGATGCTTTCACTCAGATACGCATGGTGCTGATCGGCCCGGCGAATCCAGATCCAGGTGGTCAACGACGCCGCAAAACTGCCGCCCAGGGTCCGCAGGAAGGTCGCCAGCCCCGCGCCGTCGGCAATCTGGCTCGGCGGCAGGTCCGACATCAAAATGCTCAAGGTCGGCATGAAGAACAGCGCCACGCCAATGCCCATGAACAGCTGCACCAGGGCGATGTGCTGGAAGTCCACTTCGTTGGTAAACCCGGCGCGCATGAAACAACTCAAACCGATGCACAGGAACGCGCCACCGGCCAGCAATCGCAGGTCGAATTTGTGCGCGTACCTACCGACAAACGGCGACAACACCACCGGCAGAATGCCGATCGGTGCCACCGCCAGGCCAGCCCAGGTGGCGGTGTAGCCCATCTGGGTTTGCAGCCATTGCGGCAGGATCAGGTTGATGCCGAAGAACCCGGCGTATCCGCCCACCAGCACGATGGTGCCGATGCGGAAGTTGCGGTAGGCGAACAGCCGCAGGTTGACCACCGGGTGTTTGTCGGTCATTTCCCAGATCACGAACACCGCCAGCGCAATTACCGAAATAGCTGCGCCGATGATGATGAAATTCGACTCGAACCAGTCCAGGTCATTGCCCTTGTCGAGAATCACCTGCAACGCGCCAACGCCAATGATCAAGGTGATCAGACCCACGTAATCCATCGGCTGGTAACTGGTCTCCACAGGACGCGCCTTGAGTTGCTGGCGCACCACCATCACGGCGAAAACCCCGATCGGCACGTTGATGAAGAAGATCCACGGCCAGCTGTAGCTGTCGGTGATCCAGCCACCGAGGATGGGACCTGCAATCGGCGCCACCACCGTGACCATCGCCAGCAACGCCAGGGCCATGCCGCGCCTCGCGGGCGGATAGACCGCGATCAACAGCGTCTGGGTCATGGGGTACAACGGCCCGGCCACCAGGCCTTGCAGTACCCGAAAGCCGATCAGCTCCGGCATCGAAGTCGAGATACCGCACAGAAACGACGCCAGCACGAACAGCATCGTCGCCCAGAGAAACAGTTTCACCTCACCAAAGCGCCGGCTGAGCCAACCCGTCAGCGGCAGCGCGATGGCGTTGCTCACGGCAAACGAGGTGATCACCCAGGTGCCCTGCTCCGAACTCACGCCCAGGTTGCCGGAAATCGTCGGCAAAGCCACGTTGGCGATGGTGGTGTCGAGCACTTGCATGAACGTCGCCAGCGACAGGCCGATGGTGCTGAGCACCAGGCTGGGCGGCGAGAAAGAGGCGTTATGGCTCATCGCGAATCCTTTGGAGCTGAATTTTTTGGAGCGGGATTGGCACAGCGCCTGTTACTGACGCAGCTGACCTTGTGGGAGTGAGTGTGGAGAGGGAGCTCACTCCCACAGGGTCGGTGTGATGGCGAATCAGCGGTGCGCGGTTTTGCTGACCGCGGCGCTGTTATCGTGGATCAATTGGGTGATCATCGCGTCGGCCTCGACCAACTGACGGTCATACACATTGGTACTGAACGAAGCCTTTTGCGGTGGCTGTTGCGCCAACACCGGACCGCTCTGGTCACGCAGGTTCACCTCGACCTGAGTCGACAGGCCGACCCGCAACGGGTGCTTGGCCAGTTCTTCGGCATTGATGTGAATCCGCACCGGCACCCGCTGCACGATCTTGATCCAGTTACCGGTGGCGTTCTGCGCCGGCAGCAAGGCAAACGCACTGCCGGTCCCGGCACCGAGGCTGTCGATGGTGCCGCTGTATTTGACGTTGCTACCGTAGAGATCGGCTTCAATGTCCACCGGCTGACCGATGCGCATGTCACGCAGTTGGGTTTCCTTGAAATTCGCGTCGATCCACAGCTGATCCAGCGGAATCACCGCCATCAGCGCGGTGCCCGGCTGGACACGCTGACCGAGTTGCACGGTACGTTTGGCGACATAACCGGTGACCGGCGCGATCAAGGTGCTGCGGGCATTGTTCAGGTACGCCTGACGCACTTGCGCAGCGGCGGCCATCACGTCCGGGTGCGACGACACCACTGTGTCATCGACCAGCGCGCTGGTGGTCTTGAGCTGTTGTTGGGCGTTGGCCAGGGCGTTCTGCGCCGAGGTCAGGTCATCACGGGCGTGGGACAGCTCTTCCTGGGAAATCGCCCCGCCGGCAGCGAGGTTTTTCCGCCGATTGAAGTTCTCCTGAGCCTTTTGCACTTCGGCCTGCTGCGCATTGACCTGGGCTTTCATGCCGTCGACGTTACTGTACAAACCGCGCACCTGGCGCACAGTGCGGGCCAGGTTGGCCTGGGCGCTTTGCAGACCGACTTCGGCGTCGTTCGGATCGAAGTTGATCAGCACCTGGCCTTCATGGACCAAATCGCCATCGTCGGCGCCGATGCTGACCACGGTGCCGGTGACCAGCGGCGTGATTTCCACCACGTTGCCGTTCACATAGGCGTCGTCGGTGCTTTCGCTCCAGCGGCCGAAGAATTGGTGATAACCCCAGACGCCGGCTCCGGAGAGGATCACCATGATGGTCAGGACAAACAGCATCACCTTGCGCTTGCGCGGGTTGCTCGTGTCTTGACCGTTGTCAGGCGTTGGGGTTGGAGTTGTATCGGCAGTGGCCATGACAAGTACCTTGAATTAGTTGTGCTGCGTGGCTGGGGTTGCGTTGGCGGCGGTCAGGGTTTCGCCCTGAAATCCGCCACCCAGCGCTTGCATCAGTTGGATCGACAGGTCGATCTGCTCGGCATTCAGGTTGGCCAGCTGACGCTGGGCCTGGAGCAACTGCTGCTCGATGCTGAGCACGTCGAGGTAGTTGCCGATGCCGGAACCGTAGCGCTGGACCACGGTGTTGTAAGAATCCCGGGCGATGTCGGTGGCGTGTTGCTGGGCACCGATTTGCCGGCCGATATCGTGCAACTGGTTGATGGTGTCGCTGACATCGCCCAAGGCTTTCACCAGGCTTTTGTTGTACTGCGCCACCGCGAGGTCGTAATCGGCGTCGCGGGAATCGAGGTCGGCACGCAGGCGGCCGCCGTCGAAAATCGGCACCGAGATCGTCGGCGCGATGTTGAAGAAGCGACTGGCGGAACCGAACATCGCATCCCCCAGCAACGACTCGACACCGGCCGCCGCGCTCAGGTTGAGATTGGGGTAGAACCGGGTCTTGCTCGCCGCGATGTTTTTGCTCGCGGCCTCGACCCGCCAGCGCGCGGCCACGAGGTCGGGACGACGACCGAGCAGTTCGGCCGGCAATACCGACGGCAATGCAACGGCGCTGGCCTGAAGGACTTTCGGCCGGGCGATTTCGTTGCCGCGATCCGGGCCTTTGCCCAGCAGCACCGCCAAGGCGATTTTCGCGCTTTGCAGGCGTTTCTCGGCGTCGATCAGGCTGGCTTCGGCGCTGGCTTCAAGGCTTTCGGTTTGCTGGAACTGGTACTGACTGTCGATCCCCGAGCTCAGGCGACGCTGGCTGAGGTCGAGCATTTGTTTGGTGCGCTTGAGGTCTTCGCTGGCCAGGTCATGGATGATGTGCGCCTGCCCCAGATCGCTGTAGGCACGGGCGACGTCGGCGGACAAGGTCAGTTGCGCGGCCTGCTGATCGACTTCGGCGGCGCGGGCCTGGCCCAACGCGGCTTCCCAGGCATCGCGCTGGCCGCCCCAGAGATCGAAGGTGTAATTGAAGCTGGCGCCGAGATTACGCACAGTGGAGTAAGTGCCACCCTGCCCGCTCGGGTCTTTGTCGCGGGCCAGACGCGAACGGCTGACACCGGCATTGGCATCGAGGGTGGGCATCCGTGCAGCATCGGCGGCGTAGGCGGCAGCACTGGCCTGGTGAGCGCGGGCGTCGGCGATTTGCATGTCGGGGCTGTCGTGCAGGGCTTCGCGGATCAGGCCGTCGAGCTGCGGGTCGCCGAGGCTTTTCCACCAGTCGCTTTTCGGCCATGCGGCGGGTGTCAGGGTCACGCCATTGAGCGACTGCCCGGCCTTGAGGTTCTTCGCATCGAGGCTGACGCCTTCGGTGCTCAGGCCACTGTAACTGGCGCAACCGGCGACGCTCATGGCCAACAGCACCAGGCTCAGTCCGGTACGCAGGCGTTTACTGTTCATTGCCACCTACCCGCAGCAAGGTGATCGAGTCACCCGCCGCTACCAGGATTTTCTTCAGGATGTGTTCCAGGGCTTTCAATTCTTCCGGGGTGATGGCCCCGGCCAGTTCATTCATGGCATCGGCGCCGATTTCCGGCAGACGGTCAGTCAACTGTTGACCTTGTTCGGTCAGCACCAGTTGCACCTGACGGCGGTCTGCTTCGGAGCGTTGGCGGGCGAGGAAACCTTTCTGTTCCAGACGATCGAGCATGCGGGTCATCGAACCACTGTCCAGCGACAGGTGGCGGCACAGCTCGGCCGGGGTATCGACGCCGAACTGGGCCATGATGATCAACACTTTGAACTGCGCGGCGGTGATGCCGTGGGGTTCCATGTGAGTGTCGATGATCCGGTCCTTGAGCAGCGCGGCGCGTCCGAGCAAGAGGCCGAGATGGCAATTATGGAAATCGTATGAGGAGAAATGTTTCATCGGACCACCAATTAGCTGCCTAGGCAGTGAATGTATGTCGAGATATTACTGCTTAGGCAGCCAATGTCAACGCAATAGTTAGGATGCTTTGTATTTAGCTGATCGGCGGCGGGGGGATAGAGTGGTCAATCGTCGGCAGGAACAGGTTCACCCACATGATCGTGAACCTGTTCGCCGATGGGCTTGAAGGCGGGCTTACATCAGGGGAATGGAATAGCTCACGATCAGGCGATTCTGATCCTGATTGCGGGCGATATCGCTGCGTGACATTGCGTTGCGCCAGCCGAAACCGACGTTCTTCAACGCGCCACTTTGAATCACATAATCCAGGGAGATATCTCGCTCCCATTCGCTCGCGTCCTGGCCGCTTGTCGTCTGGATGTTGTTGCCCTTGAGATACATGACCGACGCCTTCAGACCCGGAACTCCCACGGCCGCGAAGTCGTAGGCATATTGCGCGAATGCGGTCCGTTCGCCGGCCTGGATGAAGGTTTGAATGGTGCGGTCGGTGTACAGATAAAGACTGGCGCCGCCCTCGCCTTTGTCGACCAGCCCGCCTTGATTGAGTTGAGCAAAGTTGCTGTCATCGGAAACGCTTTGATAACCCGCTGTAATGGCATGGCCGCCTAACGAGTAAATGAATGCCGCACTCCAGGTATCGTTGTCGATTTCACCCGTCCCGCCTTTGGTATAACCACCTAACTTGTAACCACTGGCACGCCCGGCGGCACTGCTGTTCTTGCCATCGGAAGTGGTCTTGAAATATCGCAAGTCGGTTTTCAGCGAGCCGTACTCACCCAACGGCAGTACATGCAATACACCGGCGAAGTGCTGTTGGTAATAGTCTTCAAGGTTGGCGTAGTAATACTGGGCAGTCAGGTCTTTAGTCAGTTTGTAATCAGCGCCGGCGAAGGTGAACTTGTTGCTTTCCTGGTTGGCACCCGCTACCGCCAGGCCGGCACTGTCGCTGGAACCGCGGCCAGTGGCATGCTCAAGTTGGCCGGCGGTAAAGGTCAGATTATCGAGTTCGTTGCTGGTGACCTGACCGCCTTCAAAGGTTTGCGGCAGCAGTCGACCATCGTTCGCCACCAGAATCGGCAACTTTGGCTGCAAGGTGCCGTAGCGCAACTCGGTCTTGGAGAACCGCATCTTTGCCGTCGCGCCGGCACGCGCCCATTGATCCGCGGCCTTATCGCCATCACTGGGAATCATTGAACTGCCGACATGCCGTCCTTCACCGCTGTCGAGCTTGATCCCAAGCAAACCGATCGCATCCAGACCGAAACCCACCGTACCGTCGGTGAACCCCGACTGATAGTTGAGCATGAAGCCTTGGCCCCATTCTTCAGTTTTCGACGGCGCGGCGGCACCGTCGCGGTTATCGTTATTGAAATAGAAGTTACGCAAGTTCAAGTTGGCTTTGCTGTCATTAATAAAATCAGCGGACGCCAAGGGACTCAGGGCCATGCCCAAACCGCCGGTCAAAAAACTTAATACTTGAAACGAGGCTTTCATCAGGGCGAACTCCAGCGCAGAAACCATGTTCTGTGCGCAGTAAAAAGACAGCAGGAAGCAACGGGCCCACCAATGGATAAGCCCGCGCATTAAGTCATCATTGAGATAAACGTCATGTAACCGTACTAAGTGGCCGTCGTTAAAACCTCCCCAAGCTAAATAAGCACAGCATCGTCATCGTCCTGGCGTTATCAGTCGATCAATCCATGATCGTCATAAAACGGATAAGGCCCGGCGTATTCACCGAACACGGCGTTGTGGGTCACCAGACCTTGTTGCGGATGCCAGCGATGTACCAGGTACCCCGCCGGCTCCAGATTGAAATGTGCGGGCGCGGATGCCTCCAGATCCAGCACGATCTGGTGGGAAGTGCCGGGGCACACACAACTCAACGAGCCGCCGAAGCGACGCTGCATGGGCCGATGCAGATGCCCACAAAGCAAGCGCTCTACCTGCCGATGGCGAGCGACGAGCGCTTCCAAAGCAGCGGTATTGATAAACGGCTCGTGGTCCATGTGGCCGATGCCCGTGATAAAGGGCGGATGATGGAGAATCAACAGCGTCGGTACATGGGGGCGACGGGACAATTGCTCATCGAGCCAGCGCAACTGGCTGTCCAGCAATTGACCGCCATGGGCGCCCGGCCGGGTCGAGTCCAAGCCGATCAGGCGTACCGGATGCTCCTCGACCACCCAGTCGAGCGGCGCGTTGGCGTTAGTCGGCAAATAAGTGTGATGGGTAAATCCCGCCAGTAGCTGCTCGCGATGATCGTGATTGCCGGGAACCAGATAGACAGGCATCTGCAATCGCGCCAGTTCGCGCTTGAGCACCGCGTATTCATCGGCACGGCCGAAATCCACCAGGTCGCCGCTGATGACCACGATGTCAGGGCGCGGTTGGCTGGCATTCAAATGATCCACCGCGCGCCGCAACGCGCCCAGACAATCGACCACGCCATAGGTCAGCTTTTGATCGGCTTTAAGGTGCAAATCGCTGATCTGCGCAATAAGAAACGGACTGTTCAAAATAAGTGCTCTTTAAACAAAAAACATCACGAATGCAGGGTGAACAACACGTGTGGCTCGATGGCCAGGGCAATCAGAGCGCCAGTGGCATGAATGACGCCGTCAGCGCTGTCGACCAGCAATGGCTGCCCGGCCCCGACGTCCACCAACAGGCGACTTTGCGCCCCCTGGAAAAACTGCCCGACCAGACGACCGCGCACATGCCCGGCACCATCCATCACCCGCAAATGCTCAGGACGGCAGTACACCGTCGTCGGCACAGGGATCCCCTTCCAGGGCAACTCGCCACCGCTGACCTTCAAGCCATGGGCGGTCGGTTCGATCACCGGGAACGCATTGAGGTTGCCGACGAAACTGGCGACAAACGCGTTGGCGGGTTGCTGATAGATGTCTCGTGGCGTGGCCAGTTGTGCGATGCGTCCGCGCTCCATGACCAGGATCCGGTCCCCCAGCGCCATGGCCTCGCCCTGGTCGTGCGTCACAAACACCGAGGTAATGCGCAAGCTGCGCAGCAGTTGATCCAGCTCGCTGCGCAGCCGTTCGCGCAACTGCGCATCCAGCGCTGCCAACGGCTCATCAAGCAGCAACACCCGAGGCCGGGGGGCCAACGCACGGGCGAGTGCCACCCGCTGACGCTGGCCGCCGGACAACTCGTGAATGCGGCGTTTGCCGTGATCCTGCAGGCCGACCAGTTCCAGTAACTCGGCGCAACGCTTGTTGCGTTCGGCGGGCGACAGGCCTCTTATCTTCAGGCCGTAAACAATATTGCCGGCCACGTCCAGGTTCGGAAACAACGCGTAATTCTGAAACACCATGCCCACGTCGCGGCGCTCGATCGGAAGGCGTGTGACGTCACTGTCGGCAAAGAAAATCTGCCCGACATCCGGGCGTTCAAGGCCAGCGATCATGCGCAACGTGGTGGTTTTACCGCAACCGGACGGGCCAAGGATCGCCAAGGTTTCCCCGGCCTCGATAGTCAGGTTCAAATCATCTACAGCAACGGTGCCGTCAGAGAACGCCTTGCGGCAACCCTGCAGGCGAATAGTGGTTCCAGTCATCGACGCTCTCCACGAGAAAGACGGGCGCTGATGGCTTGCAACGCAATCAGCAGCGGCACGATCATCAACAGAAATATGAGGGTGTAGGCGCTGGCCACTTCCAGCCGCGCCGAGGCATAGCTGTCGGCCAGGCCCACCGGCAAGGTCTTGGTCATCGGTGTGTGGAGCATCCAGGTCAGGTTGAACTCACCCAGCGACAGGGTGACGACCATCAACACTCCGGCCAGTATCCCGGCCCGACAATTGGGCACCACCACACTGAAGAAACGCTTGATCGGCCCGGCACCGAGGCTCGCCGCCGCCTCTTCGAGCGTCGGCAATTGCTGGCGCTGCATCACCGCCATTACTGGGCGCACCAGAAATGGCAAGGTAAACAGCACATGACCCACCAGGATAAACAGCCAACTGCTGCGAAACTCGCCGAATTGCCCGTAGGTCAGCAGCAACGCCAAGGCACTGGCCAAGCCCGGCATGGCCACGGGCAACACCATCAGCTCTTCAAATGCACGGCTGAAGCGGTTGTTCATCCGCACCAGGGCATAAGCCGCCGGCACGCCGATCACGCAAACACACACGGCACAGGCAACCGCCAACCGCAGTGATAACCAGACCGTCGGCGAGTAGCTTTGCCAGACCTGAATCAACCAGTCGAACGTCAGGCCACTGGACACCCCGACGAAGTAATTGCGCGTCAGCCCCGCCAGCAATGACATCAGCACCGGCACCAACATGAAGGCACAGACCAGCAGGGTAAAAACCAGCTGTGCGATAAACAGCGTTGTTCGTTTCACAAAACCGTCCCCGACTGTTTGGCCACGCGCCGTGCCAGCAACAGCACCGCCCAGGTGACTGCTCCGAGGATGACCGACAGCGCAGCGGCCACGGTGAAATTGGCGTAGTTGGTGAACACGTTATAGATGGCCACGGGGGTCACGTTCAGCCGCGTGCCCAAGGTGAACGCAGTGCCGAAAGCGCCCATCGACGTCGCGAAACAAATGGCGCCGCAGGATACCAGCGCGGGGGCCAACCCCGGCACGATCACGTCGCACACCACCCGCCAATGTCCGGCGCCGAGTGAGTGCGCGGCTTCTTCCAGGCTGCGATCCAGGCTTTCACACGCGGCCATCACCGTGAGAATCACCCGCGGAATCGAGAAGTACAGATAACCGATGAACAGCCCCGTCAGCGAGTAAGCGAAAATCCAGCGCTCACCCGCCAGCCCCAGACCGAGCGAGGCGAACAGGCCTTGTCGACCGGCCAGCAGAATCACCAGAAAGCCGACCACCACCCCGGGAAACGCCAGCGGAAACGTCAGCAGCGCAACTAACGCCGAGCGACCGAAGAACTGCTGGCGAGCGAGAAACACCCCGCTGATGCCACCGACCAACAACGCCGCCAGTGTCACCAACGCCGCAAGGAGACAGGTCTGCACCAGGCTGCCAAGGTATTGCGCACTACTGAGCACTTGCCAATAGCCACTGTCGCTGCCCTCGCGCCCCTGCCCACCCAGCACAATCAAATGCGCCAGCGGCAACAGCCAGAACGCGAGCAGAACCGCTGCCGCCGGGGCCAGCGCCCAGGCAGCCGTTGGTCGCAAGCGCTGCAAAACATCGTGGCGGGACGAGACGTCCTGCACGTTGAGCGGCACAGTCGTCACTTACTTGACCTCACTCAGATAGCGCGCAGCAAAGGCTTCCTGCACCGCCGCCATTTTTTCGTAATCGACCACGCCGGCGCGGGCATAGTCACTGTCCGGAAGGAACTGCGCGGCGACGTCGGCCGGCATCTTCATCTCACGAACCGGACGCAGATATGCCTTGGCCCACAACGCCTGCCCCTGGTCGGACAGCACAAAATCCAGGACCTTTTCGGCGTTGGCGCGATGCGGTGCATTGTCGACCACGCTCATCACGTAAGGCACGCTGATGCTGCCTTCCCTGGGGATCACGAAAGCGACGTTCGCCTTGTCTTTGTAGCGCGCACGGTAAGCGTTGAAGTCGTAGTCGACCAGAATCGGCAGCTCACCGGAAAGCACCCGCGCATACGCGGTTTGTTTCGGCACGATGGGCGCGTTTTTCGCCAGTTTCTGGAAGTAATCAATGGCCGGCGCGAAGTTATCCAGGGTCCCGCCCATCGCCTGATTAATGGCGACCGCGGACACGTAACCGACGAATGCACTGGATGGATCGAGGTAGCCGACCATGCCTTTGTACTCAGGCTTGAGCAGATCAGCCCAGCTCTGCGGCACCGGCAAGCCACCCAGCGCATCGACGTTGACCATGATTCCCAACGTGCCGGAATGAATTGCAAACCAGTGCCCCTGCGGGTCTTTCAACCCCGTCGGAATCTGCTCCCAGCCTTTGGGTTTATAAGTCCCGACGACTCCGGCTTTTTGTGCCTGTAAACCGAATGTCACGCCGTAATACACCACGTCCGCCACCGGCGCGGCGTGCTCGGCAACCAACTGCGCCAGAGCCTGGCCAGAGTTTTTATTGTCCAGCGGTACCTGCACACCTGTGGTGTCGGCAATGGCCTTGAGTTGAGTGCCCCAATCTGCCCATTCCGGTGGACAGTTGTAGCAAATCGCCGTTTCAGCGGCCTGGGCCAGGCTGGCCACACCGCACAGCCATAACGCAGCCAGGGTTTTAGTGAAGCGGGTCATCGAGTTTCTCCTCGTAGGGTTGAGTACTTTCGCCTGGCCGGACATGGCAAGGCAGGCAATGGGAAACCGGGGCAGCGCCAGCAATTTGTGCCAGCAATTGGTCAATGACCGTGCTGGCCAGCGTTGCAATTGGCTGCACCACGCTGCACAGCGTGGGGTGCATTTGCGTGCCCAGGGCGATACCGTCGAAACCGATCACTGACAGCTGCCCAGGCACATTCCAGCCGTGTCGGCGCAGTTCGGCGATCAGGCTGATCGCCAGCAAATCGTTGGAACAAACCAACGCGCTGGGCGCCTGTGGTCCGGACAAAAAAGGTTCAAGGGCGGCGAAATCGGCTTGGGTATGGGCGGGCATTTCGATCACCGGCAAGCTGTCGAGGCCGTGCTCACGCATCGCGTCGCCATAACCGGCGTAACGCAGACGGGCACGGTCAGACTGCAAGGCCGGGCCGGCGACCATGCCAATGCGCCGATGCCCAGCGTCCAGCAAATAGCGCGTGGCCAGTGCCATCCCGGCGCGGTTGTCGACCGACACCGCGCTGTAATCGGGATTGCTCGGTTGGTGATAAGCCAGCACAAACGGCGTGTCCTCGCTGGCGAGGCTTTGCAGCACGCGGTTGCTTTCGGCATCGGTAACGGTCAGCACCAGCCCGTCAACCCGCTGGCGCAACAACTCCTCGACCACCGCGCTTTCACGCTCGCTGTTGTAATCGGTGGTCGCCAGCAACAAATTGTAGCCACGCAAACGCGCGGCCCGCTCCATTGCCTGGAATTGCTCGGCGAACACCGGATTGAGGAGATTGGGGACCACCACCCCGATCAGGTTGGTGGTTTGCAAACGCAGTTGACGGCCGAGGCGATTGGGCCGAAAACCCAGTTCGCGGGCAGCGGCGAACACTTGCTCGCGGGTCGCCGGACGCACCACTTCAGGGGAGGCGAAGGTCCGCGCGGCAGTCGCCCGCGATACACCTGCCAGTCGTGCAACTTGTTTCAAATCAGTCATTGTCGCTCGCTTGAGATCGATCTCATTCGCGAGAACATTACTCAGCGAACATGGCGTTCATGCGATTAAAAGATGACATTTTGATGTCAATCGCGGCATCCGATTACGCCCCACCCGCTCAACGGATTTGAGCACAGGCGCACCTGTCAGACCTTCAGCGATCCCGCAGAAATAGACTGGGTGTGTTTCCTCCCCCCACGTCCAGAGTCCGTGATGTCTTGCTCTGGGCTACGAGCGAAAAAATGATAAATGTTCTAGTTAGTGAATTATTGTGATGCCATTATGCTGGCGATTAACCCCCACTGATCAAACCCATACAAACTCCAACCGAGCTCACTGAATGAACATCCTGAGCCGCTCTGAATTCTCGACCAAATTGCTGACAGCGTTTGTTTTCTGCGCCTTGATTACTCTACTCGTAGGCGCCGGTAGCATCCTGAGCATTAATCGGTTGTCCACGGCGCTGGCGTTGACCTTTTCTGACAACCTCGTGTCAGTGGGCAAAATCGGGGAAACCCTGAGCAGCCTCACCGCGCACAACCGTGGGATGTATCGTCTGCTTGATGGGCAAAGAGGCGTGTTACCGGACAGCGAAAATCACCGCCTGCACGAAGCGCTGGTGACTGATTTGAACACTGCAAAAAATGCCTACGCCAGCTACCGTGCGACGCCACTGCAGGACGATGAGCGCGCGGCGGGTGACAAACTGGACCTGGTCTGGCCGACCTACATCAGCACATCACAAAAGATTGTCGAACTGATAGACGCCAAAAATCTGGACCAGGCCGCCGTCATCCTCAACGGCACCAATAACATCGCGTTCCGTGAAGCGCGAAGCCTGATACGGGTGATGGTTGATTCCAACAACCGACAGATAGGCGAAGGCGCTGCTGAGGCGGAAGCGTTGCACCGCACCGCCATACTGTCGTTGACGACCGGGATCATCATTGCGTTCGTCCTGGCAATCGCCCTTGGCGTCTTCATCACCCGCATGATCACACGTCCATTGGCGCTGGCCGTGTCTTACGCACAGGAGATTGCAGGTGGGGACCTCACCCGAGCCATCAGCGGCAACAGCCACGACGAAGCAGGCCAGTTGCTCAATGCCATTTCTGCGATGCAAGGGGGCCTGAAGCGTACCCTCACACAAATCGCCAACGCATCGGATCAACTGGCCTCAGCCGCCGAAGAACTGTCAGCTGTGACCGAAGAAAGCACACGCGGGTTAACCCGTCAGAATGATGAAATCCAGCAGGCTGCCACGGCGGTCAACGAGATGACCGCTGCGGTTGAAGAAGTAGCACGTAACGCCGTCACTACTTCACAAGCCTCAAGCAGCGCCAGTAGCGACGCCATTAACGGTCAGTCACAAGTCAAACAGACCGTGACAGGCATCACCCACATGGTGGCCGAAATCACCGATTCCAACCAGGCAGTGACCGAACTGGCCGGCAATGTCCGGGAGATCAGCAAGGTGCTGGACGTGATTCGCAGCATTGCCGAACAGACCAATCTGCTGGCCTTGAATGCCGCTATCGAAGCGGCCCGTGCGGGAGAGCAAGGTCGTGGTTTTGCCGTGGTGGCCGACGAAGTTCGTGCCTTGGCCCATCGCACCCAGGCCTCCACCGTGGAAATCGAAGGCATGATCAGCACTGTGCAACGCGGGGCCGACGGGGCCGTGAACGCCATGGGCAAGAGCCTGGCACTGGCCACTCAAACCCAGGACCTGGCGCAGGACGCCGGTTCGGCGTTGCAGAAGATTACGGACGGCGTTTCGATCATCAACGAACGCAATCTGGTGATTGCCTCCGCCTCCGAAGAGCAGGCCCAGGTCGCACGGGAAGTGGACCGTAACCTGACGAACATCCAAGACCTGTCGACCCAGAGTACCGCGGGGGCCAATCAGACGGCGGCCGCTAGCCAGGAGCTGTCTCGCCTGGCCGGTTCGTTCAGCACCTTGGTCGCCCAGTTCAAACTCTGAGCGCCGCCGCCCCACTCCCGCAAGGACCACACCGGACCGTGTGGGGCGGACCTGCTTACGACGGGAGCGACCCGGTCTATCTGAAAGGATCGAGGTGTTAGAAATCCCGTTTGTAGAAGATGTCCAGCGAACTGGCCACGCCGCTGGCGGCTTCGAGGTAGACTTTTTTGCTCAGCTTGTAACGCAAGGCGATGGTGTTGGCCGGTTCAAACACGCCTACGCCATAACGCAGGCTGAGCTTCTCGGAGATGTTGCCGCTGGCCACCACACTGGTGGTATTGCCGCTGCCTTGGGTATCGAGCTGGAAGTCCTGAATGCCCAGATCCTTGGCCAACCCGCTAGTGACCCCGGAGCTGCCCATCAAACCCAAGCCGAGGGCGGCCTGGGCGAGCATGTTGTTGTCTTCACCGGTGGTACTCAGCGGACGCCCCAGCACCAGGTAGGACAACGCCTGCTCCTGACTCATCGCCGGTTCGGAAAAAATCTGCGTGGTCGGCTGTTCGGCACTGCCGCTCAAGCGAATGCCGGCAATCACGTCGTCGGTCTGGCGAATCGCTTCGATGTCCAGGTACGGCTGATCGATGGGACCGGCAAACAGCAAGCGGGCCCGACGCACCGTCAGCCGCTGGCCGTAGGCGCGATAACGCCCGTCGTTGAGCCAGAGCTCGCCGCGTGTGTCCATGTTGTCGCCGATGTGCACATGACCTTGCAGGTTGGCGGTCAGGCCGAAGCCGGCAAAGCTGAGTTTGTCTTCCCCGACCACCACGTCGATGTCCATCGCCATGGCCATCGGCGGCTTGCCCTCTTCGGTCTGCTGGCCGACGATCACCGTGTCATCGGAGACCTTGACCGTCGACGGCGGCAGCTCACGCACGGTGATTTCGCCCTTGGGCACCAGCACTTTGCCGACGATTGCGAGTTTGTCGTCCTTCATCGAAATTTTCAGGTCCGGCGCGACTTCCAGCGCGGCGTAGGGTTCGACGGTGACCGGCAACTGCGAGCCCTTGAGCGCCAGATCCACCACCAGTGCCTGGCCCCAGGCGATGTTGCCATTGAGGCTGCCCTGCCCGGCCTTGCCGCTTTTCCAGCCGCCGTTCAACTGTACGGTTTCGCCGGCAATCACCGCTTGAAGTTGCAAGGCCTGGAGCGCCATCGGCAGTTCCGGCCCGGAGATTTCACCGTCGCGCAGCTCAAGGTTGCCGTTGACCTGCGGCGCCAGCAACCCGCCAGACAGCGTGCCGCTGCCGTTCAAATGCCCGGTGAGTTTCTCGACCATCGGCACAAACGGCCGCGCCACCGACAAATCCAGGCCATTGAGGCGGAATGAGCCGGTCAGCGGTTTGTTCTTCGGCAACGGGTTGATCTGCGCCTGCAGCATCAGCTCACCAAGCTTGCCACCGACGAAGCTGAGGTCGGTGTCGATGCGTTTTGGCGTGAGTTTGCTGGTGAGTTTCAGGGTCTGGTACGGGAAGTCCAGCCACTGATCCTTTTCCTTCATGCGCAACGTGCCGCCGCTGGCATCGACGCTGATCTGGCCGTTCGGGCCGCTGGCCGGCAAGTCCAGTTGCAGGTCGGCGTTGAGCCGGCCCTGCCAGGCAAAATCCTTCGGCAGCCATTGCGCCAGGCTGTCGATCGGGAACTGCTTGAGGTGGTAACGCAGCTTTGGCTCCGGCATCAAGCGCTGGTCTTCGCCACACAGGCTGGCCGGGCCGGACATCCAGCAATGGGCACCGAAGTTGATTTTGCCGTCCGCCAGCCGTTCGAGTCTGGCCGGGTTTTGCAGCTTCCAGTCCTGACCACCGGCCTGGATATCGCCACTGGCCAGACGCCCGCGCCAGTTACCTTTATCCAACGCGCCGTCGAGACCGAGCGCCAGTTTCAGTTTCGGTCCTTGCAGGTCGAGGGTCAGCTTCTGGTTTTTGATGTCGCCCTGGCCGCTGGCGGTCAAGGTGCCCAGTGACGTGTCGCCGGTCTGAATGCCGCTGCCCTTGAGGTCGATCTTCGCCCGTTGGGCACTGTCGAGGGTGGCATCCAGATTGAGGCTTTGCAGGCGGTTGTCTTCGAAAACCAGTTGCGTGCCTTGCAGGGCGAGCTTGCCTTGCGGTGCCTTGAGCGTGCCGGCGACATTGACCCGACCATTGAGCTGGCCGCGCAGTTGCGGCCAGAGTTGGGCCAGGCGCGGCATTTTGATGTCGATCTGGCCAGCGAGTTTCTGTTGCAGGCTGCCTTGGCCATTGATGCTGTTGTCACCCAGGCGAATCTGCAACGCGCTGAGGTTCCATTGTTCGCCGCCGCCATCAGCCTTGGCTTGCAACACCGCCGGCTGCCCGCGCAGTTTGCCTTTCAGGTCTAGGTCGGCGGTCAGGCTGAGCCTTTCATTCTTCATCTCGCCTTTGCTGCGTAACGGACCCGCCAAGGTACCCGGCAACTCCGCGAGCCAGTACGCCGGGTTGATCGCCGAGAGGTCCAGCGCGGTATCCCAGGCGATGCCGTCGGCAAATTGCAGGTTCAGGTGCCCTTCGGCCTTGCCCTGCCCGGCTTCGAGCTTGAATTGCGGCAGATGGATTTGGCTCAGGTCACCGCTGAATGGGCTGTTCAGGCTGAACGCCCCGGCCGGGCCATCCAGTGCGGCCTTGAAGTTACCGATGTAGTTGCCGTCGGTGTAGGAGACTTCACCGTTGAAGCTGCGCAGTGCCACTTGCGGCTCATCGATCAGCGGATAGAGGCGGTGCCAGGGGAAATCCAGCCAGTCGATTTTCGCTTCGGCACTGAAGCCTTTGCTCCAGTCCAGTTGCCCGGTGAGCTTGAGGCTTTGTTTGTCATTGGCGGTCAGGTCGAGACCCGCGATTTGCGCGCCCTTGGCGTCAACCTTGCCTTGCAGCAACAACGCGACCGGGCCAAGTTCGGCGGGCAACGTGGCTTTGCCGAGCAACTGGTAGCCGTTTTTCAGGTCGCCGTCGCCGGTGAGTTCCAGTTGATTGAGTTGCAGGGTGTCCGGCAGCTCGGCGCTGGCCTTGAAGCCGTCAGCGGTGATACGCACTTTTGCCGGCAGGTTTTCCACCAGCGGCTGCAATTCGCCGGTCAACTGCCCGTTCAGGTAACCGCTGCTGTCGGCTTTCAGGTTCAGGGTTTTCAGCAGATCGCCGTCGACCTTCAACACCAGCGCCCAGGGTTCGGTGCCCGGCGCCGGCAAGGTCAGTTTGCCTTCGGCGGTCAGCGGCCAGTTGCCGCTCGGTTGCAACAGGCCAGACAGGTTCAGGCTCAGTTCATCCCGCTGCAAGTGCACCGAGTCGATCTGCAAACCCTGTTCGGTCCAGTGCGCCGCCAGTTGCAGGCCTTTGAGCTCTTCACTGCCATTGAACAGCAGACGGCCGACCTTGACGTCACCCAACTCAATGGCCAGCGGCAATTTCAAGTCTGGAAGGCTGATCGGCCCGCTGCTTTGCTCTTCTGCGCCTGGCGGAAATTGCAGGCTGACCTGCTCGGCCTGCAATTGCTCGATGCACAGCGTCATGCGCGTCAGGCACAGTGGCGACCAGGCGAAAATCGCCTGGTTCAGCTCAACCCGGCTGTTGTCCTGCTGCCACAGCAGATGGTCGGCGCTCCACTGTCCACCCAAACGGCCCTGGAAATTCTCCACGGTCAAACCCGGCACAAACCCGAGCGCCCAGCGACTGCCCGTCGCCGTACCCAGCACGATGATCAAGGCCAGCACGACCAGCATCAGCAGCGCCGGGATCGCCAGCAGCGCTATTTTCAAACCACGCTTCACAGCTCAGGCCCCATGGAAAAGTGCAGTCGAATGCCGCCGTCGTCGTCCATCGCGTGGGCCAGGTCGAGGCGAATCGGCCCTACCGGCGAAACCCAGCGCACGCCAATACCGACGCCGGTCTTCAGGTTCGGCAGTTCGAGGGTGTTGAAGGAGTTGCCCTGATCGATGAAGGTTGCGACCCGCCACTTTTCGGCGATGGAGTATTGATACTCGACGCTGCCGGCCACCATGTAACGGCCACCGATACGGTCGCCCTCGGAGTTCTCCGGGGACAGGCTCTGGTAGTCGTAACCGCGCACGCTCTGATCGCCACCGGCGAAGAAGCGCAGAGACGGCGGCACCGATTTGTAACCGTTGGTGGCGCTGCCGCCGACCTGCACCCGACCGAGGAAGCGGTGTTTATCGAAGACCGTGGTCAGGCCTTTGACCAGTGCCGTGCCATACACCAGGTTGGTGTCCGAACCCAATCCTTCCTTGGCCACCTTGGTTTCGAATTGCAGGCGATAGCCATTATGCGGATCGATGCGGTTGTCGCTTTTCAGGTACGAATAGCTCACGCCGGGCATTAGCAAGGTACTGAGCCCCGAGTCGTCACCGAGTGTGTATTCCTCACGTTGCCATTTAAGCGACACCACCCGCTGCCAGCCGCTGGGCAACTTGCTGTGCCATTCGGGGCCGAGGGTCAGCAATTTGCTGCGGGAGTCGGTGCCAGCGATATCTTCATATTGATAGCCAGCGGCCCAGCGCAGTTTGTCGGTCAACGGTGGGTCCAGGGGAATGTCGTAAAACACCCCGACGTTCTGCCGCGGTGCCGACAGTTCGGCTTCCCAGCCATAGCTGTCGCCTTGCGGGTTGACCCAGTGCCGGGTCCAGTTGGCCTTGATTCGCGGGCCGACGTCGGTGGAAAACCCCAGACCCAAGCCCATGGTCCGAGGCTTGCGGGTGTCGAGTTTGACCGCCACCGGGATCACGTCGTCCTTGGAGGCCGTTGGCGCCGCGTCGACGCGCACGCCTTCGAAATAACCGCTCGATTGCAGCGCCTGATTGAGTTCGGCGATCAGTTCCGAGTCATAGGGCGTACCGGCCTTGAACGGCACCATGCGTTGCAGCAGGTCTTCGTCGAACGGCGTGTCGCCTTCAAAACTGACTTTGCCCAGCGCATAACGCGGGCCGCTGTCGTAGATCAATTCGATGTCGGCGACGCCCGCGCGCGGGTCCACCAGCAGCTTCTGGCGAGTGAAGCGCCCACTGAAGAAGCCGAAACGCGAGGCCTGGTTCTGGATCAGCCGCTTGGCGTCTTCGTAACGGCCATGGTTAAGCACCGCGCCTGGCATTAGCAGGTCGCTTTTGGGCACACGAAAGGATTTGAGCGAGGCGGCAGGACCGTCGACACGTATCGTGACGTTACGCAAATGGATCGGCTCGCCGGGATCGACGTTCAGCACCAGGCGCGGCGTCTTGCCGCCCTTCACGTCGCTGTCGATTTGCGGCTGGTAATACCCCAAGGCCTGGGCGGCCTTGCGCGCCTGTTCTTCGGCGCCGCGACTGAAGCGCAGCAAGGCTTCTTCATCGCGATCGCCGAGGCTACCGATATAGCCCTCTATATTGGCCTTCAGTTCATCGTTGGACGGTTTGATCCGCACATCCAATTCACTTTGCGCCAGCGCCGCGCAGCTGGATAACAGCATCAACAGGCCGCTGGTGATTCTTCCTGGAACATTCATAGGCGCGGATGCTATCACGAGCTTGGGAGCCTGATAGAGCCGGACTCGTCCCATAAGTTCGGCGATTACGCTGTTGCTGTTTGTAACACCTGCGGGTTGGCGTGGAAAAACACGTGCTCACGAATCGGTCCTACGGCCACTTCGCCGATTTCCTCATAGCCCTGACGCTTATAGAACTCCAGATAGCGAGGATTCCCGGTGTCGAGGATCACGCCTTGGGAGTGCTCATCGACCGCGCACCAGTTGTGCACCGCCTGCAGCAACTGTTCGCCAAAGTGCTTGCCCTGGAACTGCGGGTGAACCCCCAGCAATGGCAGGACGTGCACCGAGTCGGACGGCACGCACGCCATCACGGCGGCGTGGTAATCGAGGTAGCGTCGGGTACAGCGAAACCCGGTGCTGAGCACCATCCGCAGGCGCCAGGCCCAGCTTTCGGTGATGCCCAGGCGGCGTTGCGGCGGCGCGATCAGGGCGATGCCGATCAAGCGGTCATTCACCAGCAGGCCGATGGCCGGCAAATCCTGCAGAAAGTGCTGTTTGATCAGTTCGCGCACCGTCGCCCGGACTCGCTGTTCATAACCGGGGCGTTCGGCTTCGAACAGGTAGCCGAACGTCGGCTCGTGCCGGTACGCCTGGTACAACAGGGAACGCGCTTCGCGGGAATAGCCGCTGTCGAGCATGTGAATATCGGCGATGGCGGTCGAGGTTTCGGGCATAACGGCGGATCTCCCTGGGGCACAGCTCAGATGGCTGCGCTCTTCTTGGTACGAGCCTTGGGGTGGCTTCACAGTTCCCCAGACAGGTATAGACCAAGCGAGGAGCTTCATCGACTGGGCTTGCCCGCGAAGAGGCCGGATCTGCCAACACATCTCTGACAGGACACAATGAATCCCCTCACCCCAAAGCTGGCCCCATTCCTACATGTCAGCTAGCATCGCACTTTTGCCAGGACTGCCGACCATGAAGATCGTCTCCTTCAACATCAACGGGCTGCGCGCTCGCCCGCATCAGCTGGCGGCGCTGATCGAAAAGCATCAGCCGGACGTGATCGGGTTGCAGGAAACCAAGGTCCACGACGACCAGTTTCCCCTGGCCGAGGTGCAGGCGCTGGGGTATCACGTGTATTTCCACGGCCAGAAGAGTCACTACGGCGTGGCCCTGCTCTCGCGCCAGGAGCCGATTGCGCTGCACAAAGGTTTCGCCACTGATGAAGAAGACGCTCAACGGCGCTTTATCTGGGGCACGTTCGCCGACGCCAATGGCGTGCCGGTGACCATCATGAACGGCTATTTCCCACAGGGCGAAAGCCGCGATCACCCCACCAAGTTCCCGGCCAAGGAACGTTTCTACAGCGATTTGCAGCAATTGCTGGAAAGCCAGTTCAGCAACGACCAGCCGATCGTGGTGATGGGCGATGTGAACATTTCCCCGGAAGACTGCGACATCGGCATTGGCCCGGATAACATGAAACGCTGGCTGAAAACCGGCAAATGCAGCTTCCTGCCCGAAGAACGCGAATGGATGGCACGCCTGAAGAACTGGGGTCTGGTGGACAGTTTCCGTCACCTGAACCCGGAGGTTGCCGACCGTTTCAGCTGGTTCGACTACCGCAGCCGCGGTTTTGAAGATGAGCCCAAGCGTGGGCTGCGGATTGACCTGATCATGGCGTCCAACGGGTTGTTGCCTCGGGTCAAGGACGCAGGCGTGGATTACGAACTGCGCGCAATGGAAAAGCCGTCCGATCACGCGCCGATCTGGCTTGAGTTGAGCTGATAACGTTTTGCTGATCGTTCCCACGCTCCGCGTGGGAATAATCACTGTCATCGTTCAGAAACCTTACTGACTTATTCTCCCGGCACTTTCTTTGGCTTATTAAGGTGCCGGCATGTCCCTGCGCGTGTTGTTCCTGCTGCTCGGCGCCGTGCTGCCGTTGACAGTATCGGCCGGTGATCTGCCGACGCCCGAACGCGGCCCGGTGCTGCGCATCCAGGGTTCCAACACCATTGGCGCGGCGTTGGGGCCGGCGCTGGTCGAGGGGTTGATGCATGAACAGGGCCTGCTCAAGGTGCACCGCGAAGCCCCGGACAAAGCCAACGAACAACGCATCGTCGGCGAAACCGCTCAGGGCCGCCGAGTCGAGGTGGAAGTCGCGGCCCACGGTTCCAGCACCGGGTTCAAAGCCCTGAAAATCGCCTCCGCCGATCTTGCGGCCTCGTCACGGCCGATCAAGGACAGCGAACGACTGGATCTCGAACCGCTGGGCGACCTGAAAAGCCCGGTTGCCGAACAAGTCATTGCCATCGACGGGCTGGCCATCATCCTTCATCCGCACAATCCGCTGAAGCAGCTCAACACCGAGCAATTGGCACGAATCTTCAGCGGCGAGACGAAAACCTGGGAAGAACTCGGCGGCAGCGGTGGGACAATTCATCTCTACACGCGGGATGACCAATCGGGCACCTACGACACGTTCAAGGAGTTGGTCCTCAGCCCGCGTGGGAAAATGCTGAGCGGCAACGCGAAACGCTTCGAATCCAGTGAGCAATTGTCCGACGCGGTGAGTCTGGACCCGCAAGCCATCGGCTTCATTGGTTTGCCTTATGTGCGTCAGGCCAAAGCCGTGGCCATTGTCGATGGTGACTCCCAGGCCATGCTGCCGCTCAATAGCCTGATCGCGACGGAAGATTACCCGCTGTCCCGTCGGCTGTTCTTTTACCTGCCGCCGAACGGGAAAAATCCCTGGGCCAAGGCCTTGGTCAAGTTCGCCCAGAGCAGCAATGGCCAGGCGATTGTCGCGGCCAATGGTTTTATCGCGCAGACCGTTCAGGCCATGGCCGTCACACCGAATGCGCTGATGCCCGAGGGTTATCAGGCACTCAGTCGGCATGCCCAGCGGCTGACGGTGAATTTTCGTTTCGAAGAAGGCAGCGCGACGCTGGACAACAAGGCCCGCCAGGACCTGTCGCGGGTGCTCGACTATATAAGGCAGCACGACAAAGCCAATCGGCAGGTGACGCTGGTAGGGTTTGGCGATGCCAAGAGCGACCCCGCGCGGGCCGACCTGCTGTCGAAACTGCGGGCCATGGCGGTGCGGCGAGAGCTGGTGAAAAGCGGCGTGGTGTTTCGCGAGATTCGCGGTTTTGGCGCCGAGATGCCGGTGGCGACCAACAGCGGGGATGAAGGGCGGATCAAGAATCGGCGGGTTGAGGTTTGGGTGTATTGAAGTAAGCACCAAACATTGTGGCTTGGGGGCCTACTGTGGCGAGGGGGCTTGCCCCCGTTGGACCGCGAAGCGGGCCTCAAACCGGCCACCGCATTTTTCCTGGAAAGACGCGGTGTACAATTTACGACTGCTGCGCAGCCGAACGGGGGCAAGCCCCCTCGCCACAGGTCTCAGTGCCCGCTGCGCATCATTTCCTTAGGCACGTACTTGCCGATCTCGAACTTGCCAATCGCCGCGCGGTGCACTTCGTCCGGGCCGTCGGCCAGGCGCAGGGTGCGTTGCATGGCATACATGTAGGCCAGCGGGAAATCGTTGGACACCCCTGCCCCGCCATGGATCTGGATCGCCCGGTCGATCACCCGCAACGCCACGTTCGGTGCAACCACTTTGATCTGCGCGATCTCGCTCTTCGCCACTTTGTTGCCGACGGTGTCCATCATGTACGCCGCTTTCAACGTCAGCAGTCGCGCCATGTCGATCTCCATCCGCGAGTCGGCGATTTTGTCGATGTTGCCGCCCAAACTCGCCAGAGGTTTACCGAACGCGGTGCGGTTGACCGCCCGTTTGCACATCAGCTCCAGCGCACGTTCAGCCATGCCGATCGAACGCATGCAGTGGTGAATCCGGCCCGGGCCGAGGCGACCCTGGGCGATTTCGAAGCCGCGTCCTTCGCCCAACAGGACGTTTTCGTACGGCACCCGGACGTTCTCGAATAGCACTTCGGCGTGGCCGTGAGGCGCGTCGTCGTAACCGAACACCGGCAGCGGACGCACAATCTTCACGCCCGGCGTATCCACCGGCACCAGAATCATCGAGTGCTGAGCGTGGCGTGGTGCATCCGGATTGCTCAGGCCCATGAAGATCAGGATCTTGCAGCGCGGATCGCAGGCCCCTGAAGTCCACCATTTCTTGCCGTTGATCACCCACTCATCGCCATCACGCACGGCACGGGCAGCCATGTTGGTGGCGTCGGACGAGGCCACGTCCGGCTCGGTCATGGCGAACGCCGAGCGGATCTCGCCGCGCAACAGCGGTTCGAGCCAGCGTTGCTTCTGCTCTTCGTTGGCGTAACGCACCAGCACTTCCATGTTGCCGGTGTCGGGCGCCGAGCAGTTGAACGGCTCAGGGCCCAGCAATGAGCGACCCATGATTTCCGCCAATGGCGCGTATTCGAGGTTGGTCAGGCCGGCACCGAGTTCGGACTCAGGCAGAAACAGATTCCACAGGCCTTCAGCCTTGGCCTTGAGTTTGAGCTCCTCCATGATTGCTGTCGGCTGCCAGCGATCGCCCTCGGCGACCTGGCGTTCGAACACCGCTTCGGCGGGGTAAACGTAGGTGTCCATGAACGCAGTCACGCGCTCACGCAGTTCCTGGACCTTGGGCGAATAAGCGAAATCCATGGCAGCTCTACCTTTTAATCAGGGGTTCAGAGGAGTTGTTCAGGTCATGCAATCGATGCTAGAACAGCTACGAAAATTTACCTAACCTATTCTCGGCGTGTATTAACATTCATCACCGATATATGATCGGCTGATTGCCAAGGCCCTCGGGTCCGATCAAGACGCCCCTGATAACAAGAGTGCAGCGCATGAATCTGAGCAAGGTCGACCTCAACCTTTTCATCGTCTTCGACGCGATCTACACCGAAGCCAACCTGACCCGCGCCGGGCAGATCGTCGGCATTACTCAACCGGCAGTGTCGAACGCTCTGGCCCGCCTGCGCGAGACCTTCAACGATCCGCTTTTCGTGCGCACCGCCCAGGGCATGGTGCCGACGCCGATGGCGCAGAACATCATCGGCCCCGTGCGTAACGCCCTCTCCCTGCTGCGGGTGTCGGTGCAGGAAAGCCGCATCTTCAACCCGTTGCAGGCGGTCAAGACCTACCGCATCAGCATGACCGACCTCACCGAAGCGGTGATCCTGCCGCCATTGTTCCAGCGCCTGCGCCGCCTGGCGCCGACGGTGATCATCGAGAGTTTCCTGTCCAAACGCCGCGAAACCACCAAGGAACTGGCGGCCGGGCGCCTGGATTTCGCGGTGGATGCGCCGCTCAACACCGACCCGCAGGTGCGCCACGTCAAGTTGATGGAAGACCGCTATGTGTGCGCCATGCGCAAGGGCCATCCGCTGGCGGGCAAAGAGAAATTCACCCTCGACGATTACCTGTCCCTGACCCACATCCATATTTCCAGCCGCCGCAGCGGCCTGGGCTATGTCGACCTGGCCCTGGGCAAAATGGGCATCCAGCGCAAGATCGCCCTGCGCTCCCAGCATTACCTGATGGCGTCCCAGGTGTTACAGCAGACCGACATGGTCATGACCGTGCCGGAACGCTTCGCCCGTCGCCATGATTTGTACTCGGTGAACCTGCCGGTCAAAGAAGTTCCGCCGGTGGAAACCCACCTCTACTGGCACGAAAGCACCGACCAGGACCCGGCCAACCGCTGGATGCGCGAGCAGATGATCGAGTTGTGCCAGCAGGTCACGGCGCACGAGAAGAAGCTGGATAAGGTGTAGGACGTTAATCCGTGTCATTGTTCTTCGCGGGCAAGCCCGCGATGAAGAGGCCGGTGATACCAACGAAGATCCATGCCCCTTGACGTAAACGTCAACCTGACATTAGCTTAGCGCCATGACCTTTTTCGAGCGCTTCCATGAGCAGCCAGACCTATAGCATTTCCGACCTCGCCCGCGAGCTCGACATCACCACCCGGGCCATTCGCTTCTATGAAGAGCAAGGCCTGCTCAGCCCCGAGCGTCGCGGTCAGGAACGCATTTATTCGCCCCGTGACAAGGTCAGCCTGAAGCTGATCCTGCGGGGCAAGCGCATTGGTTTTTCCCTGGCCGAATGCCGCGAGCTGATCGAGCTCTATGACCCCTCCAGCGGTAACACCAAGCAATTGCACAGCATGCTGGCGAAAATTGCCGAGCGTCGGGAACAACTCGAGCAGCAACTGCTGGACATCGAACAGATGAAGCTGGAACTCGACACAGCCGAGGAGCGCTGCACCCAGGCGCTGGAGCAAACGATCAAGAGCCAGGAATCAGTCCAGTAGACCTACACAAGCCCACTCCCACAGGGTCTCTCAGCATTCAGACAATCAGCACAGGTCGATTCCCATGTCCCTCCCCACCCACGTACGCCTGGTCGAAGTCGGCCCCCGCGACGGTCTGCAAAACGAAGCCCAACCCATCAGCGTCGCGGACAAGGTGCAACTGGTCGATGCGCTCACCGCCGCTGGCCTCGGCTATATAGAAGTCGGCAGTTTCGTCTCGCCCAAATGGGTGCCGCAAATGGCCGGTTCCGCCGAGGTCTTCGCGCAGATCCAGCGCAAACCAGGGGTGACCTATGGCGCCCTCGCCCCCAACCTGCGGGGCTTTGAAGACGCTATCGCCGCCGGGGTCAAGGAAGTCGCGGTGTTCGCCGCAGCGTCCGAAGCGTTCTCCCAGCGCAATATCAATTGCTCGATCAGCGAGAGCCTGGAGCGCTTCGTGCCGATCATGGACGCCGCCAAACAACACGGCGTCAGCGTGCGCGGTTACGTGTCCTGTGTGCTGGGCTGCCCTTATGAGGGTGATGTCAAGCCTGCACAAGTCGCCCGGGTCGCTCGCGAGCTCTATGCGATGGGCTGCTACGAGGTTTCGCTGGGAGACACCATAGGCACCGGCACCGCTGGCGCGACCCGCAAGATGTTTGAAGTGGTTTCGGCCGACGTGCCACGGGAAAAACTGGCCGGGCACTTCCACGACACCTATGGCCAGGCCATGGCCAATATCTACGCCAGCCTGCTGGAAGGCATTTCGGTATTCGACAGTTCCATCGCCGGCCTTGGCGGCTGCCCGTACGCCAAGGGCGCCAGCGGTAACGTCGCCACCGAAGACGTGGTTTACCTGCTCAACGGCCTGGGCATCGAGACCGGGATCGACCTGGACGCCTTGATTCGCGCCGGCCAGCAGATTTGCGCGGTGCTGGGGCGCGCTACCGGTTCTCGCGTGGCCAAGGCTCGCAGCGCACAGTGACAACGTGGATGTGTCCGGGTGTTACCGCGTGTTCTGGCACGTGGGGCGGAAACGAGTAACACGGAAACAAATTGTCAGGTTTGGTATGGCTGAAAAAATCTCACAAAAAATCAAATCATTGATTTTAAAGGATTTTTCAAAGTTGGCACGGCTTCTGCTATCTCTATGGCATAACAAGAATAAAAAGCTGCAAACCAATAAAAATAAGACGTAACGACTCTGACATAACAAGAACAACACGGCAGAGACGCAGCTAACAGATTTTTTTGGAGAAGGTGTGCTTTTCAGGGTGCTTTTCGGAGTAACCCGCAACCGGGCAGAGAACAATAAAACTACCTTCAGGTAGCTCCCGAACTGGTTGGATCGCTTGGCGAAAAAGTAGATCAGCGCTCAAAAAAATACGTTTGCTCTTGATCCCGGATGGGGATCGACAAAAACAGCGGTAAAGGGCCACGGTTGCCAAAAACAACAACAGACCGCCCCTCAATAATAAAAAAAGAGCACGTAACGACAAAATTAAAGGGGAGCTTCGGCTCCCCTTTGTGCTTTCTTGTCTTCCGGTTTTTTCCTCAAAAGATCGCAGCCTTCGGTGTAGTGGTTCAGTTTTTTAACCGTAGGAGTATTAAGCCGCCTGCTCCTCAAACAGCGCAGGCGGCAAGTGGTTCGAGGCGGAGTGACAACGGCGATGGTTGTAATGGGAGATGAAACCCATCACATCCTTCTCGGCCTCGAAATAATTTTGGTAGCCGTTCTCCGGAATCCAATCGTGCTTTAACGTCCTGAAATAGCGTTCAACCACCGCGTTGTCCCAACAGTTGCCTCGACGACTCATGCTTTGAACGATCCGGTTCTCCGCTAGGCATGGAGCAAATCGATCAGCGGTGTACTGGGCGGATTCAACCGGTCGTAGCAACACTGCCAGTCTCGGTGCTTTCGCAGACAGTTCAGCATCGGCGGTTCGTGAACAAGCCCAGCCCACAATCCTGCGTGAAAACAGATCCATCACCACAGCCAGATAAAGCCAGCTATTTCCCACTCTGATGTAGGTAATATCGCCCGCCCAAAGCGTGTCTGGCCGGGACGGAATAAATCGACGATCAAGTATGTTCGGGGCAACGATCGCCGTAAGCGTCCAGCCAATACACCTTCCGAACTCCAGCATTAAGGGCGATGGTGTCCGCGTATTTTTAAGCGGACGCAATAGCCCTTAATGTCAGGATTTCCATGCGCCAACGAAGCTCTTACCCGAAACCCCTCAAGGCCCAGGTTGTTCAGGAATGCCTGCAACCGGGCGCAACCCTATCTAGCGTTGCCATCCGCCACGGCATCAACGCCAACGTGATCCGCAAGTGACTGCCGCTTTACCGAGACCTGCCGTCAGCGTTGCCGGCTTTTGTTCCGTTAAGAGCCAGCCCCAAACGGCCGGAGGAAGCGTCGGCGACTATCGAACTGCCGCTTGGCGAGCAATCAATCGTAGTGAAATGGCCAACTTCCGATCCCGAAGGCTGTGCCCGTTTTGTCCGTGAACTCACCCAATGATCCGCATCCCACGCTCGACGCAAGTTTTTTGATCTGCACGTGGCAAATAAAAGTCAGCTGGCCGAGCAGACACTGCACTCGATTGGCGGCTTGTACGGAGTTGAACGCCAGGCGCGGGACATGAGCGATGAGGATCGCTGGCGAATACGCCAGGAAAAAGAAGCGCCGATAATCAAAACGCTGCATGACTGGATGTTGGCCCAGCGAGATCTGGTGCCGAACGGATCGGCGACGGCCAAAGCCTTGGATTACAGCCTTAAACGCTGGGTAGCGCTGACGCGCTACCTCGACGACGGCGCTGTGCCCATTGATAACAACCAGGTCGAAAACCAGATCCGGCCGTGGGCACTTGGACGCTCGAATTGGTTGTTCGCCGGGTCACTACGCAGCGGAAAGCGGGCGGCGGCGATCATGAGTTTGATCCAGTCGGCGCGCATGAACGGACATGATCCGTATGCCTATCTGAAGGACATTCTGACTCGTTTGCCGACGCAGCAGGCGAGTGATATTACGGAGTTCCTGCTGCATAAATGGGCGCCCGTTTAACCACGCAAGGCATGTCCGCCGGACGCTAACTATTCAATAGTCGTAGGTAGGACTTGCTACGGCTATGAAAGGGCCAACCGCAGAATCGCAGGCATCGTAGTCAGTATCAAAATTATGGACATAGAGATGTTGAAGGCTAACGAATAACTGGGGCGCGTTAGCACCTGCCGTAATGCAACCCCACCCACTGCCCAGATCCCCACGCATAGCATCGATAGAGCCGCCAATAGAGCACCTGCTAGGCATAGGTTTAGGACATGGTTTTCGATGGGTATATAGGTTGCAGATGCGCTAATTGAAAGCGCCCACGCTTTCGGATTTATCCACTGAAATGCCGCGCCCGCCACTAGCCCCATTGGGGGCCGGCTGTCCTGACCGATTTCCAGCGGGCCGCTGGTTGCAATTTTCCAGGCCAGCCAAAGGATATAGCCTGCGCCGACGACGCCTAGCGCTGTATGAAAACCTGGCGCCGCGTCAAATAGGGTACCTAGCCCCAGCCCAAGCAGCACGAATTGCAAGCTGACGCCAAGGGCGATACCACTCACCAAGGGCATCGTTCGCATCACGCCAACCTTCGCACCTGAGACCAGCACCATGGCGTTATTAGGGCCCGGTGTACCGGTCATCACTATGGCGAAAATCATAAATGGAATGAGGAGCGTGGGATCGGTCATAACAAGGGTGAGCCTGGTTGAGAAGTGCGTGAATTTTATAGCGCAACGCACGCACAATGGCTGCATAATGACGTAAAAACCAAGGACTGACGCAACTAATGGCAGAGCTTGACCAGATCGACAGAAGAATATTGCATGAGCTTTCTCGAGACGCCCGCCAGACCAATTTGAAGCTGGCCGAACGAGTCGGGCTGTCTCCCTCCGCCTGTCTGAGAAGGGTTCAAGAGCTAGAGCGATCTGGGGTCATCACAGGTTATAGGGCGGTCATCGACAGATCTCGCCTAGGAGCAGGGTTTGTGGCCTACGTTACCGTAGGACTCTCCAATCACACGAAGGACAGTCTGCGGGCTTTTGAAAAAGCGATCAGCGCATGTCCGGATGTGGTTGAGTTTCACACCGTCACCGGGACTATTGAGTATCTTCTGCGTGTTGAACTGGCGGACATGAAGGCTTACAAGACATTCCACAATGATGTCTTGGGTACGCAGCCGCATGTTTCTTCGATTACGAGCTACATCGTAATGGACACACCAAAGAACGACCGTGCCTAAGCTTAGAGACCGCGGACGGCCACACGTAGAGCACCGGTCTTGATGCAGAGTTCGAAAGGTGGGTTACCCGGACGTACATGGATGCGGCAAAAGGTTACCGATTTCACTCGCCCGCTGCGTCGGCAGGCGCGTGAGTACGTCCTTCAGATAGACATACGGATCATGGCCGTTAAGCCGTGCCGACTGGATCAAGCTCATGATCGCAGCCGCACAGGTGGACGCTTAGTGGGCGTGTTCTGGCACCGTGCATTCTGTGAGGATGGAGCATCATCGAGGGAGTAGGAAAAAGAATGAAAATCGGATATCGCTACGTTCTTGCATGGCTGCCTACTACGCAGTTTCTTATATGGTTGAAGATAAGCACATTCGCCTATCAGTATCTTGAATGTCATGGCGACAAGGGCCTGCCGCTTCCGTGTATGTGGAATGGCATCGACTTGCAAGGATGGATCGGTGCCGGCATGTTTTTCGGGATGATCCTTTTTTGGTTTTCGCTTCCGGTCGCAGCCTATATTTCTCTTGAGATATGGCTTCAGGCCTACAAGGCGAAACTTGACGCTGGGGGCCACTGAGCGACTGCTGGTATGTTCGCCATATTGTTTTCGCTCCTACTTTGTCTGAAACACAGAAATGAGCGACACATCATTTGAAGCAAGGTGTGATGGGCGGACGCTTACCGATCGCCGGCTTCGTGGCGCGGCGATAGTGGGCATAACGTGGCCTGCGTCGGTGCAGGCCAAAGGTTTTGATCAAAGTGCGCATTCGATAGCGCCCGATGAAAATGCCCTCTTTTCTTAGCTCTTTGGATAGCCCACGAGTACCTAGCGCCTCTCGATGTTCTTTATGCAGCGCACAAAGCTTGCGCCCCAGCCAACGCAGGGCAGGTTTCTGCGGTTTGGGTTTGCACTTGGTGTAATAGCTGCTGCGGGCAAGGCCAAGTACGGCGCACATACGCTGAATCGACATTGCTGATCCTGCAGTCGTGGAGGCTGGGACATTCCGTCCTGTTCCCGACGCCAGCGTAAAACCCAGCGACGCAGGGCTGTAGGGCCTGCATACGCGCTGGAGAGGATTTCGATACGGCCAAGCTTTTCAGCGAAAAACATCTGCTAAAAGCTTGACCATGAACAGAGTATCTACAAGGTTTTGTGCACATCCGTAGGAGCTGCCGAAGGCTGCGATCTTTTGATTTTCAACGCATCGCTTTGAGCTCCTCGATGCTGATCTCGCGCATCCGAAACTTCTGGATCTTGCCGGTCACGGTCATCGGAAACTCCTCGACGAACTTGAAGTAACGCGGCGTCTTGAAGTGCGCGATACGCTCCTTGCACCAGGCCTGCAACTCCTGCTCGGTAGCGCTGTGGCCGGGATGGAATTTGATCCAGGCGACAATCTCTTCGCCATACCGGGAGCAAGGAATGCCGATCACCTGCACATCGGCAACCGCCGGGTGGGTGAAGAAGAACTCTTCCAGTTCCCTTGGGTAAATATTCTCACCGCCGCGAATGATCATGTCCTTGTTACGCCCGGCGATGCACACGTAGCCTTCGTCGTTCATGCTCGCCAGATCGCCGGTGTGCATCCAGCCAGCGTCATCGATAGCCTCGGCGGTGGCTTGCGGGTTTTTCCAGTAGCCGAGCATCACGCTGTAACCCCGAGTGCACAGCTCGCCAATGGTGCCGCGTGGCACCAGATTGCCCGCCTCGTCGATGATCTTGCTTTCCAGTTGCGGCTGGGTGCGGCCGACCGTGGTGACGCGTAATTCCAGGTCGTCCGACGGACCGGTCTGCAAAGACACGGGGCTGGTTTCCGTCATGCCGTAGGCAATCTGCACTTCGTTCATGTGCATTTCACCGATAACCCGACGCATCACCTCGATCGGACACGTCGCCCCGGCCATGATCCCGGTGCGCAGGCTCGACAAATCAAATTCGGCGCGCTTGGGCTGATCGAGCATGGCGATGAACATGGTCGGCACGCCATAAAGCGCGGTGGCTTTTTCTTCGGCGACGGTGGTCAGGGTCAACAGCGGATCGAAGGCATCGTTGGGGTAAATCATGGTGCTGCCGTGGGTGACGCAGCCGAGGTTGCCCATGACCATGCCGAAGCAGTGATACAGCGGCACCGGAATCACCAGCCGATCATCGGCGGTCAGGCCGAGGCTTTCGCCGACCATGTAACCGTTGTTGAGAATGTTGTAGTGGCTGAGGGTCGCGCCCTTGGGGAAACCGGTGGTGCCGGAGGTGTACTGGATGTTCACCGCCTGGTCGAAATGCAGGCTGTCCTGGCGTTCGTGCAATTGCTCGATCGACACACTGGCTGCCAGATCGGCCAATTGCGACCACGGCAGGAAACCCGAGGGTGGCTGCGCGTCCAGGCTGATGACCCCACGCAGTTCCGGCAGGCGTTCGCTCTGCAAGCGGCCGATGGATTGCTCCGCCAATTCCGGTACCAACCCTTGCAGCATGCCGTGATAGTCGGAGGTCTTGAAGGCCCCGGCGCAAACCAGCCATTGGCAGCCGGATTGCTTCAATACGTATTCGAGTTCCGAACTGCGATAAGCCGGGTTGATGTTGACCAGGATCACGCCGATTTTCGCACTGGCGAACTGGCTGATGCACCACTGGGCGCAGTTCGGGGCCCAGATGCCGAGCCGGTCACCGGTTTGCAAACCCAGCGCCAGGAATGCTCTGGCGTGCAGATCAACAGCATCCGACAGCTGCTGCCAGGTGTAACGCAGTTGTTGGTGGCGCACGACCAGCGCCTCCCCGTTCGGGTATTGCGCGACGGTGTTATCAAACGCCTGGCCGATGGTCATCGCCAGCAAGGCTTTGTCCTGGGAACCACGGGTATAGCTGCGCTGCGGGTTTGCACTGGGTTGATCCATGACGACCCCTATTGTCTTTATTGTAGGAGCGAGGCTTGTGTGGCAAGCCACATAAGGCGACGCAGGTCTTTCAGAACTGGCTCTACTCTCGCTCAAGTTGACGTTAACGTAAAGGGTGATTGACAGCCATTCGTCACAGGCTTACGTTAACGTAAAGGTGAGAGCTAAATCACTGCCCTCCCCACCCTACAAAAAAGCCAAAAGGTGCCCCATGAGCTACCCATCCCTGAACTTTGCCCTCGGTGAAACCATCGACATGCTGCGCGATCAGGTTCAGTCCTTCGTCGCCAAAGAGATCGCCCCGCGCGCCGCTCAGATCGACATCGACAACCTGTTCCCGGCCGACCTGTGGCGTAAATTCGGCGACATGGGCCTGCTGGGCATCACCGTGCCGGAAGAGTACGGCGGCGCGGGCCTGGGTTATCTGGCGCACGTGGTCGCCATGGAAGAAATCAGCCGCGGTTCGGCGTCGGTCGCCCTGTCCTACGGCGCGCACTCCAACCTCTGCGTCAACCAGATCAACCGCAACGGCACTCACGAACAGAAAAGCAAATACCTGCCGAAACTGATCAGCGGCGAACACATCGGTGCCCTGGCCATGAGCGAGCCGAACGCCGGTTCCGACGTGGTCTCGATGAAGCTGCGCGCCGACAAACGCGGCGATCACTACGTACTCAACGGCAGCAAGACCTGGATCACCAACGGCCCTGACGCCAACACCTACGTGATCTACGCCAAGACCGACCTGGAAAAAGGCCCGCATGGCATCACCGCGTTCATCGTCGAGCGTGACTGGAAAGGTTTCAGCCGCAGCAACAAATTCGACAAGCTCGGCATGCGTGGCTCGAACACCTGCGAGCTGTTCTTCGATGACGTCGAAGTGCCGGAAGAAAACATCCTCGGCGTACTCAATGGCGGCGTGAAAGTGCTGATGAGCGGCCTCGACTACGAGCGCGTGGTGCTTTCCGGTGGCCCGACCGGGATCATGCAGGCCTGCATGGACCTGATCGTGCCGTACATCCACGACCGCAAACAGTTCGGCCAGAGCATCGGCGAATTCCAGCTGATCCAGGGCAAAGTCGCCGACATGTACACCCAACTCAATGCCAGCCGCGCTTACCTGTATGCCGTGGCCCAGGCCTGCGAACGTGGCGAAACCACTCGCAAGGACGCCGCCGGGGTGATCCTCTACAGTGCCGAGCGCGCCACGCAAATGGCCCTCGACGCGATCCAGATTCTCGGCGGTAACGGCTACATCAACGAATTCCCGGCCGGTCGTCTGCTGCGTGACGCCAAGCTGTATGAAATCGGCGCCGGCACCAGTGAGATCCGTCGCATGCTGATCGGTCGCGAACTGTTCAACGAAACCCGCTAAACGGAGCTGTCCATGGCTATCCTGCATACCCAGCTCAACCCCCGTTCGGCGGAGTTCGCGGCTAACAGCGCGGCGATGCTCAAACAGGTCGACGCCCTGCACAGCCTGCTCGCGCAAGTGCAGCAAGGTGGTGGCCCGAAGGCGCAAGAACGTCACACCTCGCGGGGCAAACTGCTGCCCCGTGAGCGGATCAATCGCCTGCTCGATCCGGGTTCGCCGTTTCTCGAGATCAGCCAACTGGCGGCCTACGCGGTGTACGGCGAAGACGTTCCCGCCGCTGGCGTGATTGCCGGGATCGGCCGGGTGGAAGGCGTCGAATGCATGATCGTCGCCAACGATGCCACCGTGAAAGGTGGCTCGTACTACCCGCTGACCGTTAAAAAACACCTACGCGCACAGACCATCGCCCAGCAGAATCGCCTGCCGTGCATTTATCTGGTGGACTCCGGTGGCGCCAACCTGCCGCGTCAGGATGAAGTGTTCCCGGACCGCGAACACTTCGGGCGGATCTTCTTCAACCAGGCCAACATGAGCGCCATGGGCATTCCGCAAATTGCGGTGGTCATGGGCTCTTGCACCGCCGGGGGCGCCTACGTTCCGGCGATGGCCGACGAGGCGATCATGGTTCGTCAGCAGGCCACCATCTTCCTCGCTGGCCCACCGCTGGTGAAGGCCGCGACCGGTGAAGTGGTCAGCGCCGAAGACCTCGGCGGGGCCGATGTGCACTGCAAGATTTCCGGGGTCGCCGACCACTACGCCGAAAGCGATGAACATGCCCTGGCATTGGCCCGGCGCAGCGTGGCCAACCTCAACTGGCGCAAGCTCGGCGAACTGCAACAACGTACGCCGATCGCGCCGCTGTATAGCAGCGACGAGTTGTACGGCGTGGTCTCGGCCGACGCCAAGCAACCGTTCGATGTGCGCGAAGTGATCTCACGACTGGTGGACGGCTCGGTGTTCGATGAGTTCAAGGCGCTGTTCGGGACGACGTTGGTGTGCGGCTTCGCCCACCTGCACGGCTACCCGATCGCGATCCTCGCCAACAACGGCATCCTCTTCGCCGAGGCCGCACAGAAAGGCGCGCACTTCATCGAACTGGCCTGCCAGCGCGGCATTCCGTTGCTGTTCCTGCAGAACATCACCGGGTTCATGGTCGGCCAGAAATACGAGGCCGGCGGCATCGCCAAGCACGGCGCGAAATTGGTGACCGCCGTGGCTTGTGCCAAGGTGCCGAAATTCACCGTGATCATCGGCGGCAGCTTCGGCGCCGGTAACTACGGCATGTGTGGCCGGGCCTACGATCCACGCTTCCTGTGGATGTGGCCGAACGCGCGAATCGGCGTGATGGGCGCCGAACAGGCGGCGGGTGTGCTGGTGCAGGTCAAGCGCGAGCAAACCGAGCGCAGCGGGCATCGTTTCAGCGCCGAGCAGGAAGCCGAGATCAAGCAACCGATCCTCGATCAGTACGAAGAACAGGGGCACCCCTACTACTCCAGCGCCCGGCTGTGGGACGACGGCGTCATTGACCCGGCGCAGACCCGCGACGTGTTGGCCCTGGCCTTGTCGGCGTCGCTGAACGCACCCATCGAACCGAGCCGCTTCGGCGTGTTCCGGATGTGATCTGGAGAAAACCATGAGCGACTTCAACACCCTCGAGCTGCAGACCGATCCCCGTGGTTTTGCCACCCTGTGGCTCAGCCGAGAAGAAAAGAACAACGCGTTCAACGCCGAAATGATCCGCGAACTGATCCTCGCGCTGGATAAAGTGTCGAGCGATGCCAGCCTGCGTTTTCTGCTGATCCGTGGGCGCGGCAAGCATTTCAGCGCCGGTGCCGATCTGGCCTGGATGCAGCAATCGGCCGAACTCGATTACCACACCAACCTTGATGACGCCCGGGAACTGGCGGAGTTGATGTACAACCTCGCCAAACTCAAAGTCCCGACGCTGGCCGTGGTGCAAGGCGCGGCGTTTGGCGGCGCACTGGGCCTGATCAGTTGCTGCGACATGGCGATTGGCGCCGACGACGCGCAGTTCTGCCTGTCGGAAGTGCGCATCGGCCTGGCGCCAGCGGTCATCAGCCCGTTCGTGGTGCAAGCCATCGGCGAACGTGCGGCGCGGCGTTATGCCTTGACTGCCGAACGTTTCGGCGGGCAACGGGCTCGGGAAATCGGCCTGTTGTCAGAGAGCTATCCGATGGCTGAGCTGGAGCAGAAAGTCGATCAGTGGATCGACAATCTACTGCTCAACAGCCCGGCAGCCATGCGCGCCAGCAAGGATCTGCTGCGTGAAGTCGGCAACGGCGCGCTGACTCCGGCGCTGCGCCGCTACACCGAGAATGCCATCGCCCGAATTCGCGTCAGCCCGGAAGGCCAGGAAGGCCTGCGCGCCTTCCTGCAAAAACGTTCGCCCACCTGGCAAGCCGAAATCACCCTCAAGGAGCCGCGTTGATGAGCGCACCTGTTCTCACCACCCTGCTGGTGGCCAACCGTGGCGAAATCGCCTGCCGGGTGATGCGCACCGCCAAGGCTCTGGGCCTGACCACTGTGGCCGTGCACAGCGCCACCGACCGTGACGCCCGGCACAGCCGCGAAGCGGATATCCGCGTCGACCTGGGCGGCAGCAAAGCCGCCGACAGTTACCTGCAAATCGACAAACTGATCGCCGCCGCGAAAGCCAGCGGTGCTCAGGCGATTCATCCCGGTTATGGTTTTCTCTCGGAAAACGCCGGGTTCGCCCGGGCGATCGAGGCGGCGGGCCTGATTTTCCTCGGCCCCCCCGCCTCGGCCATCGACGCCATGGGCAGCAAGTCCGCGGCCAAAGCCTTGATGGAAACCGCCGGTGTGCCGCTGGTGCCCGGCTATCACGGCGAAGCCCAAGACCTCGACACCTTCCGCGATGCCTGCGAACGCATCGGTTATCCGGTGTTACTCAAGGCCACGGCGGGCGGCGGCGGCAAAGGCATGAAAGTGGTCGAGGACGTCAGCCAACTGGCCGAAGCCCTGGCCTCGGCGCAGCGTGAAGCACAATCGTCGTTCGGCGATTCGCGGATGTTGGTCGAGAAATACCTGCTCAAGCCACGTCATGTGGAAATCCAGGTATTCGCCGACCAGCACGGCAACTGTCTGTACCTCAACGAGCGTGACTGCTCGATTCAGCGTCGGCATCAGAAAGTCGTCGAAGAAGCACCCGCTCCAGGCCTGACCCCGCAATTGCGTCGGGCCATGGGCGAAGCCGCCGTACGTTCGGCTCAAGCGATCGGCTATGTGGGCGCCGGCACCGTGGAGTTTTTGCTGGATGCGCGCGGTGAGTTCTTCTTCATGGAAATGAACACGCGCCTGCAAGTCGAACACCCGGTGACCGAGGCCATTACCGGCCTCGACCTGGTGGCCTGGCAGATTCGTGTAGCCCGCGGCGAAGCGCTACCGATGACACAGGATCAGGTGCCGCTGATCGGCCATGCGATCGAAGTACGGTTGTATGCCGAAGATCCGGGCAACGATTTTCTGCCGGCCACCGGGCGCCTGGCGTTGTACCGCGAATCCGCCGAAGGGCCGGGGCGTCGCGTAGACAGCGGCGTCGAAGAAGGCGATGAGATTTCGCCCTTCTACGACCCGATGCTTGGCAAGCTGATTGCCTGGGGCGAAGACCGTGAACAGGCGCGGCTGCGATTGCTGAGCATGCTCGAGGAGTTTGCCATTGGCGGGCTGAAAACCAACATCAACTTCCTGCACCGGATCATCGGCCACCCGGCGTTTGCCGCCGCCGAACTGGATACCGGGTTCATTCCGCGTTATCAGGAACAACTGCTGCCAGCACCTTCGCCGCTCAGTGATGAGTTCTGGCAAGCGGCGGCCCAGGCGTTTGCGCAAAGTCAGCCGGCTGTTTTACGCGCCGATGATCCGAGTTCGCCGTGGGCCTTCAACAATGGTTTCCGTGCCGGATTGCCGACAGAAATCACCCTGCATTTGAGTTGCGAAGGGCAAGACCGGGCGCTGACCCTGGGCGATGCCGACGCGCATACCGCACGGCTCAAGGGTGAATACCTGCTGACCGAGCACAGCGGTTTGCGCCGCCAACACCGGGCCATCCGCCGTGGCGATGCGCTGTATCTGCAATGGGACGGCGAGCTGCGCCGCATCGAGTCGTATGACCCGATCGGCGCCGTCGAAGCCAGTCACAGCCATCAAGGCGGGCTTACCGCGCCCATGAACGGCAGCATCGTGCGGGTGTTGGTGGAGGCCGGGCAAACGGTCGAAGCCGGGGCGCAACTGGTGGTGCTGGAAGCGATGAAAATGGAGCACAGCATTCGCGCGCCCCACACCGGGGTAATCAAGGCGTTGTATTGCCAGGAAGGCGAAATGGTCAGCGAAGGCAGTGCGTTGGTGGAGTTGGAGCAAGCGTGAAATGAAGATCGGTCCTACGCGTTGCGAGGACCGATCCGATTAGAATTTGGCAGTTGCCTGAACCACCACGCCGATGATTCGGCATTCCTCGGTGTAAAGGGCTTTCGGATACGTCGGATTGAGCGGGACCAGGTAACGCTGCCCGCCCTCTTCGATCAGTTTGCGAAAGACCGCCTCGGCGCTGCCGGGCCATTGGGCGATCACCAGTTTGCCAGGCTCCGGCACGATCGCCGGGTCGACCAGAATCAGCATGCCCTCGGCAATGCTCGCTCCCGTAGGGGCGGTCATCGCATCGCCGACCACCACCAGCCAGAACGCCGCGCCCTGTGCGTGGTAATCGGACAGCTCGAAACGTGGCTTGCTGACAGCCAGCGAAGTACCGTAGGTCGATAGCTCGCCGTCGCGCACCTCCCCGGTTTCCCGCCAGTCACTGACCGGGTAGCGAAAGTACGGGTTGTACTTTTGCGCCAGGGAGATCTCCTCATCCTCTGAGGGCAGCGGCTCCCTGATCACCATCGCCACTTCCAGATAGTCCATGCCGAGCGCCCGCAAGACGCGATTCATCTCTGCGATGCCGGGCTGACGACGTTTATTGAGCCAGTGGCCGACGCCACCCTGGGACATCCCGATGCGCTCGGCGAGTATTTCTTGAGTGACTTTGAGTTCACTCATTTTGGCCTTGACCAATTCGATCCATTTATCCATGTGCGGCACGATACGTGGGGTACTCCGACCATCAAAACACAAATTGTAGTATTTAAATTAAAGAAACAAATACAGTAAGTACTAAGCTGGGCTCACGGATTTGATTCTTTCACGGAGCTCGCCATCGCCATGACCATCCCCAGCAATACCTTGCCCGATATGCAAATCGACACCAGCCTCACCTCGCCAAAAGGCTCTGCCGCGGCGCAGCGCGCACTGGACTATTACTTGAAACCAGCTGTGTCAGAAGTAGCCAGCGAAGAACGTTTCTTTGATGTGAACCGTAACATCAGCAGCGAAGAGGCGCTGGTCCATGCTTCGGATCTGCTGCGGTGCGCCGTTGCCACCGCGCATGAGTCAGCCAACCAACTGCAGGGCGCAAGCCGGGATCTGGCGTTTTCGACGGTGCACATGATCGACATGGCCAAGGCGATGGTCGAACGGGCCCTGGAGGGCAATCAGAACAATTGAGGCGGGAGCGCATTGGAGGAGGACAGGAAAATTTTTCCAATCGCGCAGGTAGAAACATTTGACTTGCAAATGATAATGATTATTATTGCATCAACTGATCGCGAGATCAGTCGATAGGCCAAGAGACCTTAGGTCGGACTCCTGGACTATCTCCTCATCAGGCTAATCACGGTTTTTGACCCGGCTTTTTGCCGGGTCTTTTTTTTGCCAGTCAGGCTGGCTTTGGCTTCAGGCTAATGAAGTCTGTAGGTGCTGCAAAATTCGATTGGCGCGGATGATATCAAAAGAATATCTACTGCCAAGAGAAGCCCGGCAGCACTGGGCCAAACTAACGAAAAATAGCACTTGAGAATCAATTGCGCAGTCTCTAAGCTGCATCGGCGTCAAGGAGGACGCCCCCCCTTTTACCCCCCCGTAATTTCCCCCCGGTTTCTCCCCCTCTTGCGTGTAAAGTAGCAGCCATAAAAATCGTATTCAGGAAATGATTATGGCCGGGGCTAAATCTTCTTTCGACATCAGCGCTAACTTCGACAGCGGCAACATTGATGTGCTGGACATCAGCAATCCTTTGCAAGCATTGCTGGCCATCAGGCCAGACACTCGCAGCCAGCATTTCCAGTGGTTCCATTTCAAGGCCAGCGGCCTGCATGTGGGTCAGGAGCATTGGTTTCGTCTGAACAACGCCAGCAAGTCCTCATACAACAAGGCCTGGGATGGTTATCAGGCGGTGGCGTCCTACGACCACGTCAACTGGTTCCGGGTGCCGACCATCTTCGAAGGCGACTGCCTGCGTTTCAGCCTTGAAGCCACTGCCACC
>Ga0207655_1000632_pt1 | contig 42220 bp, 66 predicted proteins | sample KBSM44metaG_FD_184398 | JGI IMG/M metagenome (GOLD analysis project Ga0207655, IMG submission 184398) | Miscanthus rhizosphere microbial communities from Kellogg Biological Station, Michigan, USA - KBS M4-4 metaG (SPAdes) (version 2) | ecosystem: Host-associated > Plants > Roots > Rhizosphere >...
CCGCCACAACACGGGAACGCGTCGGACTAAACGACACCTCACCCGACGCCGCAGCATTCACACCCCCAGGATTCGGGCGCGTCAAAAAGAACCTAACCAACGTCACAGTCAGCTCACAATCTGCCCGCAAGGGCGGTAATCACAGGGAGTGCTTGGCGTGGGACCTGACAGCTTTTTCGATGGCTTCCGGGGTGATGTCCGCATTGCCGGTGATGACGATATTGCCGGTAGATGACTGCTTGATCGCACTGTCTCCTGCGGGCTGGTTGCCCACCTTCTCAAGGACCCCAGCCCACCAACGCAGAATCGTCGTGTACAGAAGCTGCTGGATGCCGTAGATGATCAGGAAAGCGTTCAGGTAGTCCTCCAACGTGACCAGCACCAACTGGCCCCGGAGAGCCACGTACAAGGCCGCCAGCGCCACACTGACGATGATGGGGACGCCCACCTTCAGCAGCTTCGACCAGGAATCACGCTTAGCCCACGCAATCGCCAGAGGGCTCACAACCGTGAGGACCGCCGTAACAACAGTGATCAGCAAGGTTTCCATGATCAGCCTTCCTGAGACAGCGTGACGGTGGCGATGGCTTCGAGGCCCGCCAGTGCTTCCTCAGCGCCCGCCTTTGCCGCAGCCTTCATGGCATCGACGTCGATGGGCTGGCCGTTGCCGAGGTTCTCCAGCGCGGCCAGGACTGCCCGCTGTCCGCCCTGCAGGTCCGCGAGCATCTGCGGGATCGGACCAGCAATACGCTTGCCGTCTTCTCCGGGAAGGATCAGTGTGGTGAGACTGTCCAGACGGCGTTGGTTTTCCTCCCCAACGAGCATGAAGCCCGGGTGCTTCTTGCCAGCCGCGTCGGTCCAGCCGTCCGCAGCGAGATCCTTGATGTATTCGAGAATGCGGTCTGCTTCAGCCACGGTGATATCTCCTTCTGATGTGATGGTGGAGCTTGAGAGGTTGATGTAATCGCCGGCTACGACGGCCACGCCTTCGATGTCTTCCGTCCACCCAAGGAAGGTGAGCGGGTTACTGCCCGCGTAATAGCGGATCAGGTGAGACATATTCGGGTGATGATGCGGAACGTTGGCGTCGTCGCTTGTGGAGTAGACGGAGCCGTCAGGGGCCAGCAAAGCCACATGCCCGAGCGGGTTCGTTGCGAGGCTGAACCAGACAGGCACCCACACCCCGGCAGGGAAGTTCCAGTCCCGGTGCTTCCGCTGAGCGGCGTTCCACCCAGCAGTTGCGCTGGGGTACAGCCCATCCAGCCCGTACGTCTGCCGCACGTACATCAGGCAGTAGCCCGGCTTGCACCAGATATCCGGATTAGGGGTAATCAACTGAGCCGTCATGATGCGTCCTTCACTTTGGTAGTTCGGTCAGGAGCGGCGGCCACTTCGGGAACTCGTCCGGATCCGTGCCATGCTCTTCGGTACAGAAGCGCCGGACACGTGAGGTGTACTCTTCAGTGCGGCGCCGATTGAGTGCTTCGAGCTCGGCCCGGTCGCGCTCCCGCTCAGCGTCTTTCCACGCCTCGTTCCGCTGGTCCTTCATCGTCGTGTTCCGCGCACGCTCACGCCCCGCCGAACCGTTGAAGTACTTCACAGCCCCGTTGACCAGCAGCACCAAAGCGCCGGACGTGCCCAACGTGGTAATGACAGTGACCAGCACTTGTGTTGCATCCATAGGGCGCCTACTTTTCAGGGTCGTAGGCGTAATGCCGGATTTTCACGAGACGGGCAGCGAAAGCAAGCAGAGAGAAGATCACAAAACAGAGCGTCGCCACACGCGTGCTGAGCTGGTTCACCGGGTAAGCGGCAATTGCCGCCCCGTAAATCCCGATGGCCGTCATGCAGAAGCACGTAGCAGCACGCTCCAGCCACCAGATACCCGGGAGGACACTGATGGACCCGAGGGCCCCGCCGACAAGCAGCAGGGCACCCCAGATGATCATCAAACCCCCGCCTGTCGCGGACTGGACTGCCCGTGGCGGATCAATAGCCACCGCCAACCCCATCACGCTAATGACCAGATACGCGAAGAAGTAGATCACCGACAGCGCCCGCGGTTCCTGGACCTTCAGCCACAAGTTGAGCAGCATGCATTTCATGGGTTTCCTCATCAGTTCACGAATCCCTTCGCGAGGATGATCGGGGCGACGAACAACCTGCCGACGACGTCCGCGATTTCCTTCTTGAAGTGCGTCGTGTCGCTCGTGATAAACAGCGACGGCGGCGCTTCACGGTTCGCGATAGCAGCAGTGTCACCAGACGTCGGCGTGATCCCCGCGTCCGTGAGTGCGTGATCGATCAGGTAATCCATGACGCAGTAGAACGTGCCCGGGAACATGGTCTTCATCCGGTTGATGGTGTCCCACACGCGGATGAAACCAGCCGAGCCCACAGTTTCCGTAGACCGGAGAGTTGGGCCGAGGAAGATGGCGCGCTTCTCACCCTGAGGCAGGAAGTCCAACACCTTGCGGTGGTTCGCGATGACGTGGTCCGCCATCACACCTTCAAGGCCCGTTACTGTGAAGTCCCAGTCATTCCGGGCAGCCCAGTACACGAACGGGGCAGACTTCGTAATCGCCTGCCCAGTCACGAACAGCGTCGAACCAGACACCGGAACAGCCGCGCCTGACGTCGTCCGCGTGAACGTCCAAGTCGTTGTTGCGAACGTGAAAGCCAGAGTCCCAGGAACACCAGCCAAAGACCCCGCATACACTCGATCCCGCGGGATGTACGTCTTCATGCGAGTAGTCACAGCAACAGCACCGGACGTTGGGATAGACCCGCCCGTAACCGCGAAGTACATCTGATGAACACCCATGCGGATCAGAACCTCATCCGTCGTGTCACCCGAGCGGCCGCGGTTGTTCACCGTCACACCAGTCAGGACAGTAGCGGCACGTGCCGGCCACGGATCCCCAGCGGCCCACGTCTCGCCGACGCCGCCGCCCTCAGTGAGCGAATCACCCCACGCATCCAAGGTCGCACGGGACGGCGTCACAGGGTTGTCAGTAATCCACGGCTGGAAAGTCCCACTCAAGCTGATACGCCGGGAAATAATCGGGCCCGTAGAGCTCCACTCAGTAAGCACCTGCACCGTCACGCCATTACTGACAGAGATCTTCCGAACATCAATATCGAACGGATTCACAACGCCCGGGTTGTTCAATGTGGACGTCGCAACGGTGGACGTCTCAGTCCGGTGCTTCCCCGGAGGCAGCGTGTTCAGATCCTGCCCGCTGGCAATGAGCGTCGTCTGAGCTGCAAGAGACTCCCAGGCCGTCCACGTGCCGTTGACATTCTGAATGCGGGTCCACATCTTGCCCGGGTTCGCCGTTGCGTACTCAATGGCAACTTGCGCAACGCGAGTGGAGCTGATCGGCATGACCTGAATAGGCCCAGCGAATCCGGGACTAGCCGGGACTGGCGGCAGGTTCGTCATGGTGGCTGAGTTGGTGAAGCTGTCCAGCCGGTAGTTACCAAGCGCAAGGACCGTGTCCCAGTCGGTGCCGTTCGGAACGGTTCGGGGCTTGTTGACGATGTTCCAGTTGGCTGCGTCATAGCTTGCGCCTGACGTGAAGTTGGCAATTGCCGAGACAACATCACCATTCGGAGACAGCACAGTCTGGCCAGCAAGGTACGGTGTGGTGGCCTTCCACGAGGACGCGTCACCCGGAGGGCCCTGGATGCCCTGAGCGCCGCGAACGTTGGCGATGAGGTCCCATTTCCATGTAGCCATCAGGACTTCCTCCATTCATAGAGATCCCCTGTATTCAGGGGGTCCGCTGGGTCGTTGGGGTTGTCCTTGAGCCAGAGCGTGTACGGACGCGGACTGTCCGGGGCCGTGAGCGAGACGTAGACCATGCGCGTGTTCTTTGGCGGCCGCCCAAATAGATCAGAGAAGGCGCCTCCGATGCTTGGCACCTGCAGCGCCCAGTCCGGGAAGTCGGCCTTCACGTAGTTCCCACCCGCATCAAGCCACTGGATTGACACGGTGTACCAGGCGTCATCCAGCATGTCCGTGGTGGACTGCAACGCAGCCGTGAATGTCCCGTCCGAGGCCGGCGCTATCGTGAGCGGCTGAGTCGGCAACATCACCCCCGCCTTGGAGTTCGGCGCGTTCAGGGTGAAGTGAATCTCCGGATACTTACCAACAAGGTGCCCACCCCCAATATCAGTGAGCGTGCCGGTGACGTTTGGCATGGTGCCTCCTGGGCATGAAAAAACCACCCGGAGGTGGTTGTTGGTGGTTTGGTCTAGTCGTCGGAGGGTTCGAGCGCCGCCAACCGTTCGGTCAACTCGGCGATGATCCGGTCTTTGACCTTGGATCTTGCATTAGCTGCCGCCAGCCCAAGCTGGGCGTCCGCGAGAGCTTGGCGGAATTCTCCAAGCATCGAATCGTGCATCAACTGGAAATCCTCTGGATTCACAAGTGCCTCCGGTGTATTAATTCAGGGCCGCTGCCGCTAAGATGCAGGGCATGAGAAGTATTGGGGGTATGGCTCTATTTGCCGTCTTGTCGCTGAGTGCCTGCGCATCGCCCGCTCCGGCAGTTTCGCCAGATGTCCCGGATCCAGCGGTCGCTTCCTCTTACACCGATGAATACTCGCCGGATGAGTTCTTCATCGTGGGCGTGAAGCTTGGATGGGAAGGGGTGAAGCCAACGAACACACAGATAGTGGGGCTCGGTGAGGAAGCCTGCGAAGAGATCAAGGCAGGCAATAGCACCCCTGATTTGGGTGTGGCAGATGGGAACGCCCGCCGTGTCATCGAGTATGCCCGAGCTGTTTACTGCCCCTAAGGCTTGTAGAAGAGTTTCCCGGTTCCTGAGTCGTAGTAGACGTTCGCAGCGGTTCCGGTTGTTGGAAGATTCAGGTACGTGTCCCCGGTGACCTCTAGGTCGCCATTCAGGCCAATGGTGTTGTTCACCACATGGATGTCAGCAGACCCGGCCTCCAGGATGACCTGAGTGCCGGTGATGCTAATCATGGCGCTGCTAGAGCCGTTGCTAAGAATGAGCGAAGATCCTGTGTCATAGATGACTCGCCCCCCACCAAACTGAAGGGCGCCGTCGAAGGCGTCAGGGTCGATCGTGACATTCCCTGCGGTAATCTTGCCGCCAGTTGTCACATTCAGGTCGTTCTTGAGTGTGGTTACACCTTCGACCGACAAGGTGCCCGTGGTTTTCATCGGCCCATTTACCGTGAAGTCACCTGTCACGGTTGTGTCACCGGCGACGGTGGTTGTCCCATTCAGGTCCGTTGGGCCGGTCTGAGTGAAGTGGCCGGCGGAAGTAACGTCTCCCGTGATCGTGGTGTTGCCAGCAATGTCCACCGGGCCGTTGAGGTTCACGTCTCCAGTAGCCGTGAAGGTGCCCGTCATGGTGATGATGCCGTCAGCGATCAGTTCACCGGATATGGTGGCCGATCCGGTAACAACCAGCCCGCCGTTTTCGATGGTGATCACACCACCGCTATGGACTCGGAGTCCACTTCGCCCAATGGCCATGTTGTTCTGATTGGATGAGAACTCCAACGCCCGGATGCGGCGGACGAGGTCAGCAAGTTCACTGCCGCCGTTGAGGTAGTCAATCTGTCCCACGGCTTACCCCCCTACTGGCTGAAATTGCGGAGTGATGAAGTCACGGTCGAAGCCGTAAGAGATCAACCGCCAGTTAGACCACCCATCCGGCATGTGCCAGACGTCCTTCGTTTTGAGGCGAATGTTTCCGCCCAAAGTCAGATCCGTGATCTTGACCGAACCGTCAACAGGAATCTTGAAGCTTACCTCCCGTGTCGGCTCGTTCGACGTCGCCAGATCCGCACGGGCACGCGCCGACAACTGATTGACATCACTGATGCCCTGGTAAGAGGACACACGCTCAAGCGCCGGGTAATTCGCCCCAGCGAACGATTCCTCAGCCTTCACGAGGATGTCCTCGCCGGAACCTTCGCCCGTGCCGATGACCTTGTTAGTCACCTTCGCCGCGCTCTTCTTGACCTTTAGCCCAATGACGTCCGACTTCGCAGCCGTCGTATCCCACTCGACCATTCCCTGAGTGAGGTCACCGGAACGCATAACAAGTTCAAGCTCCCGAGACGAATTCCAGCGTGGCGGGAAATCAATGTCCGGGCCGCCGTCAGTCTTCATCAACTCATCAAGGGCGTCAGCCACGGACGGCATCTTGAACCCTTCGTAGGTCCGGCCGTACGTCCCCGCAAGGTCCGCCTCCCAAACGATGGGCAGCTGGTAACGGGCAAGCGGAGCAGCGTCCGCGCCCTCCTGGATGACCTTCTTAGCGATCGTTGGCAGGCTCAGCCCGGAATAGGTCAAGGCCAGCTTCTCAGCGCCGGCACCATGCATTGCCAGCACGTGCCTGTACTGGAAAATCCACCAAATATCCACGCTTGAGATATTCAGCGATCCAGCATCCACGTCATGCTCCGAATCAAGGATCAGGCCCGCGTAAATGGGCGTCCCGTCCCAATCGATAACCAGCGAGCGTTCCAGCGGCTCGACAACCTCAGGTTGTACAAGTTTCCGGATCCGCGGGTCCGAGATCAGGAAATTCGTGGACCCATCAGAGCCCTTATTCAAGGCCCGCCCGCCTGACAAAGCATCAGCGGGTAGCTTCACCCTCTCACCCCAAGAGTCACTGCTGACCGTATAAACGCTCCACATGCGGCCTCCTAAATGAACGTGTCAAGAAGTGTCATCGTTGCCGTTGCGGTGCCCGTGGTGAGCGGCACGATGCCAAGCGCCGTATTGGCGCCAGCCGGAATCGTCGGAGTGTTCGTGATCCCCAAACCGCCGTGAATCTGAACTCCATCAACCCACAGCTGCCCGTCCGCGTAATCAATGCTGTGCGGATGGCCGGACACCAGCGGCCACGTCACGTAGAAATTCACGCCCATGAGAGTCAGCACGTAACCGCCTGGCATGCTGCCCGCCACAACAAAGCTTGGTGTAGCCTCGAAGTTCCCGTAATGACGGACGCCGTTAGCGTTCGCACCAACAGAGGCAGCGTAGGTGCGCGTCTCCCCAAACTTGCGCGGATCCGGGCACCACAACTGCAACTGGAAATCGGCCATGTTCTGCCCGCCACGCTCGGTGAACTTCGTTTTCGACGCCAACCGGCAGTCAGCCCAAAGGATCTCCCCGTCACGGTCAACCTGGATGCGCCCGGAACCGCCACCGGCAAGGATGCCGGTGAGGCGGCGGCCGTTCACGATAAGCTGCTGGTTGCTGTCCGCGAAGGAGCTCCCAGACAAGGACACAACCCGCGAGCCCTGGTAGCCAGGACGGTCGTAAGAACCGTGCTGCTGTGGCCGTCCGACGTCGTCGCGGCGAATGTCAGCGCCATCATCCCAGCCGGTGAAACCGTCCGGGCTGAGGACGAAGTCATGCTGCCCTTGACCGAAGAAATCGACGCCGCTTATGCGGATCCGCAAAGCGCCACTCATGTAAGCCTCCTGAGGTCATGGGTGAGCGAGTCCGCAGAGACGCGGCCGATGGTTTCCTCAGACATCCCGGGCGCTGGGTGGATTTCCTGCACCACCAGCGGGCCGCGGCTGTCCGCAGAGCTGCCGAAGTAGCCTGCAGGGGCCGAACCTTCTCCCGTGCTGAGAGGAATCGACGGCAAAGCGGGTGCGGCAACAAGATTCGCCATGCCCTCGCCAATGCGCCGTTCTTCCGCGGGCATCTGCTTGACGAAGCCCTCACCGATCATTTCCATCCACCACATCGCCACACGCGACGGCGAGTGAATGCCAAGAGCGGCTTCGATAGGGCCCCGGATAGCTTCAGGGACAAGGCCAAGGATGGCTTTCGCCACCGTCCCAGCCATGCCAGTAATGCCGTTGATCAGTCCATCGATGATGTTCTTGCCGATACCAAGCAGCCAAGTGCCAGCACCAGCCAGGGCGTTCATGATCTTGCTTGGCAGGTCAAGGAAGAACTGTATGAAGCCGTTGATGAAACCGCCAACACCGTTGGTGATGTTGTTCCAAGTATCAGCGAAGAACTGACCGATGCTCCCAAGGATCGAACCAACGAAACCGAACACAAGGCCGAGCCCATTCGCGATGACCGAACCAACAATCTGGATAGCGCCACCAACAACAGCAACGATGGTGTTCCAGATCCCACCGAAGATGTTCTGGATGCCCTCCCACACTTGGGACCAGTTGCCCGAGATGATGCCCGTAACAACCTGGATGATTCCTTGGACGATCTGCATAACCGAGCCAATTACGTTCGCGATCACGCCGAACACGGTCACCACGATTGGCATGAGCGCCTGAATGATCGGGATCAGCAGCCCGGCAATCATGGTGATGACTGGGCCGATGGCTGTAAGGATGTTCCCGAAGATGTTCACCAACGGCGGCAGGATCGTAGAAATCAGGTTCGTGATGATTGGCGCCAGTTGGCTGATAAGCGACGTCGCCAACTGAACAATCGTCATGACAATCGGAACCAGCACCGGCATGAGCTGAGTGAACGTGTCACCAAGCATGCCAATCAGTTGGATGGCCACCGGAACAATCGCCCCGAGGGCAGTACCGAGGGCCTGCACAATCACGCTGGAGAGCTCCATCAGCACTGGCATCAGTGTTGTCAGGGCAGAACCAAGAGCCCCGCCAACAGTCCCAGCCAACTGCCCGAACGCGCCCACAAGCTGAGGAAGAAGCGGACCAATGGCCGCGAAAATCATCTGCAGAGGTGAGAACGCCGACCAGAGTTCAACGATCTGCGGAATCAGCGTAGAGACAGCCGGGCCGATAGCGTCAAAGACCTGACGGGCCGCCCCGCCCAGCCCTTCGAGGAAGCCAGCGAAACCGGACGATGTAACATCCCCGTCACCAGCTTTGAAAGCAGCCACGAAAGCCTTGACGCCGCCCACTGCCTCATTGAAGAAGCCAAAGACGGAATCGCCCCACTGCGCAAAAATCGACTGGCTAGCGCCAACCCCGTCCAAGCCAACCGTCAAGCCCTGCCAGAAGTCCCGGCCCGCCTGTAGCGTGGCAGCGAATCCATCGCGGACATTGAACAGGAAGCTGACCAGCCCAGAGTCTTCCGAGACGTTGAACGCATCACTCAAGGCAGTGGTGAAGTCACCCTTAGCGAAGAGGTCAAAGAGCCCAGTGGCCGCCTTGCCCGTCCACTCGAAAGCCTTACCCAAACCATTCGAGAGAAGGTTGATGGCCCCCGTGATGGCCGGCTTCATCGCGTCCAGGGCACTCATCAGCCCGGAGTTGATCGTCGCCTGAAGGTTGCCGATGGCACCCTCAAAAGTCTTCGTGGACCGGGCAGCCTCAACCGCAACCGGATCCATGCCAAGCTTCATCAAAGAAGCGTTGAACTCATCAGAAGTGATCTGCCCGGCCGCCATCGCGTCACGGAAGTTGCCCGTGTACGCGCCCGCGTCCTGCATGGCCTTCATCAGAGGACCAGCAGCGCCCGGGATAGCATCAGCCAACTGGTTCCAGTTCTCCGTGGAGAGCTTCCCAGCACCAGCCGTCTGAGTCATCACCATAGACACGGACTTGAACGTCTCCGCGCTACCACCAGCAACAGCATTCAAGTTGCCGGCCGCCTGAGTCAGGCCCGTGTAATCCTTGATCCCGTTCGACGCGAGCTGCGCCATCGTGCTCTGGATCGTCGGCAGATCAAAGACCGTCTGATCCGCGTAAGCCTTCGCAGCCTTCGTCGCCGCATCAATCGCCGACGTGTCCAGCCCCGCGAAACTCATCGTGGACTTGAACTTGTCCGTAGCATCACTCGCTACAGCGGCTTCCTTGATGAAACCAGCGAACATGCCAGCACCCAGCAAAGCAGCACCAGCACCGACAAGGCCCTTGAACCCCGAAACGAAGCCCTTGCCCGCCTGGCCGCCAGCAGCAGAGCCCGTAGACTCAGCAGCACCGAACGCCTTCTTGATATCCGAACCAAGAGTGTTGGTGCCCAAACCAACGGAGATATAAGCCGCGCCAAGTTCCACCGCCATCGGGCACCAACTTTCTTATGTAGTTTTCACGAACCGCCCACGCGCATCCCGCGCCTTCTGCTTCTTCGGTGGTGGTTGTTCAGCGGACCAGCCAAGCCAGTCCCGCATCTCGTCAAGGTCCACAGCGCCCGCACCATAGGTCTTCTCTCCGGTGTCTACGCCCGGACGTGGGATCGGCTTAGGACGGTTCCTGTTCCTCTGGCCGTCCTTCGACTGCATCCAGTTGCCCGTGATAGTCGCGTCAGCGATCACAGCCAGCAGATAATCTGACAACTTCCACTGCCACGTGTCCGGATTCATCGCCCGGAACAGGGCAGTGTCAGTGAAGGTGTTCTGCACAATCACAAGGAGATCCCGCCACGTCAGCAGATCAGTGCCAAGATGCCGCAGCCTCAACCCAAGCTTGATGAGGTCAAACTCAACGGCCGACCGATGATCATCAATGACCTCGGCCAGCCACGCTATTCCCCCAGGGTCACGCCATCCTTGGGCTTGAACTTCATCCACGCCTCAACAAGGACCAGCATGTCCGCGGCCGGCTTCTCGTAGAGAGCGTCAATGGCTTCCTTGGAGTCCTCGAGCAGTTCGAGCATGAAGAACGACAACCGCAGCTGCCCTTCCTCTCCGTCCATGACAGCGTCACGCATCGTCCGGCCCGGGATAAGGTGCCCGATGGTCTGCGCGGGCGGGAGGGTGAACGTCTTGCCGTCATGCTCGAAGGAGAACTCGGTCGGCTCAGCAGCAGCCTTCGGCTTACGGTCCTGGGGTTTACGTGGTGCGGTCATGGTTCTGACTCCTGACTCAAAAATGATTTGGGGTGTCTGACTCTTTGGTGGAAACGGCGGGGCGCGGGAGTCAGGACCGCGCCCCACCGGGCTTTTGTTAGGCGATGGCCTTCACGCCATCGTCCGACCACTCGTAAAGCTTCACGCCGGACTCATCCGGCAAAGCCTCGTAAGTGACGGGGTAGGCGATCACGTCAGCGTCAGAGTAGGTAGTGTCACCCTGCTCCGTGAGGTGCGCGTTCGGTGCGAAGATGCGAATCTTCGCGTCACCGTCCTTGATCTCGAAGACGTACATCGACGCGGGCAGCTCGTCGCCGGTGACCTCAACCTCAGTCAAGGTGCCTGCAGTCGTAGTTGCAGGCGTCACGGTGACACGGTCATCACCATGGATAGCCTTCAGCACCGTCTCGTTCAGGACCTCAATGAAGCCCCATGCGAGCGTTACCGAGTGCTCAGTCTGGGTGATCTTGACGACGTCGCCGCCCCAAGCCTTCACCTTCTCCGTGGACCGGCCAACGGACTTCGTCAGCCCGTCCTCGCCAACATAACCAGCTGCCTTGAACGCCGTGTCCAGCGCCGTCGAAACATCAGTAGGACCAGTAGAACCAAGAGGCGCACGCAGCACCCCACCAGTGGACTTCGGCTTGCCCGAAACCACATTCTTTGTAGCGTTAGTCATAACGACTCCTTTAAATGGGAAAGGCCCCGGGAAGGGGCCAAAAAATGGGTTAGACGGACTGCCCACGGGTATGCCACCGGACAGTGAATTGGTAGCGCGGTTTGTCTGTGTCAGGGTCTGGGAAGTCCTTCGGGCCGGAAACGTCCTCAACCTTCCGGACCCAGATCCCGCCTACCGTGGATTCCTCCGCGTAGAGCATGAGCGCGTAGCAGAGGTCAGCGACGTCAGAGGCCACGACTTCGTCAGTAGCCTCAACTTGGACGGTGAACTGGGACCGGTCAGTGACCTTGTCCCGGCGTGTGCCGCCCGTACGGTTGATCTTCACGAAGATGTTCGGAGTTCCGTCCGGCTGCTTAGTTCCAACGGCGGCTGTAACGCTCCTGGCTGCAAGCTCGGCTTTGAGGAAGCCAATGGCTGCCTTCGTGACGTTCCGAGGAACTATGAGGTCACCCATGGTCAATCTCCCAACATGTCAAACACGTTCATCAACGTGTTGTGTTTGGCGTTGTCCCGGATAGCCTCAGGTGTTTCCGTGTACACAGTGCCGATTGCGCGGCCAAGAGTGCCGCGCCCAACACCCTGAGTCACGGAGCCAACGTAGCCGTCACCAGCAGCGGCAGCCGCTGCCTGGACGCCGGATTGGAGTAACGCCACAGCCTTAGGTGAACGCCGGATCTCTTCGAAGCCCTTCATTCGGAACTTGACCTTAGCCACTGACCCTCCTGAGATGAACCACGGAGCCCGGAGACTTCCCAGCGTTCCTGTTCCGGTACCTGCTCGGCTCGCCCTCCACCGTGTACTCAACCCCATCAACAACGCACTTATCAGCCGGGGCGAAAGGCGTATCAACAGGGCAGTACAAGGCAGGATCGGTGATGACGCGTTCTTGGTTCGGCAACCGCGGCTCACTGGAAGAGCCGGGGTCGAACTCGTACACGCCAACATCCTCAGCCGCGCCGTAGGACTCAACCTCGTTACCGAAGTCGTTCGTCGCGCCGGCGATCCGTGGAAGCCGCTGCACCGTCATGGTGACTTCCCTCATGGAGTCATCACCGTGACCTTGGGCGGCCGAACACGGAACGTCCGAGCGATGGCCTTATCCTCAGGCGCCAACATGGTCTGCCCGCCAACCGCCCACGCAGCGTACGTCGCCGAGTCCGTGTAAGGGCCCGACGTCGTAGAAGCCTGGGTGGCGCCGCTGACAGCCTCCGGAGCGATGCTCAGCACCTTCCGGGCGATGTCAGCGACTGTAAGGCGGGCAAGGTCCGGGACCTCGCCGCCGTGCGTGTAAGTCACCGTGACGAACTCATGAGAGCCACGGCAAACCGTGAGCCACTGCTTGAACCGCGTGAAGTCAACCGCCGCGCCCTGGTCATCAACCACGGACACGACATCAACAACAGGCCGCTCAGGAAGATACACCTTGCCGCCACTGACCCTGAGTCGAACCTCAGATTCACCAGCAGTGAAAGTCTGCTTCGCCTCGAGGCGGAACAGAGCGGAGGCCTTCGCGAGAATGCCCCCCACCCTGATCTGCTCCGAAGCGGAGAGGTCACGCCCAAGCTGCTGCTCGACGTCGTCAGCCGTTGCGAGATCAGACATGACCTACCCCTCCCTGCTAGACCTTCGTGACGGTCACGTTCGGCGTGGTGCCACCGGTCAGGCCGGTTGCGTCCTTGGTCACGATGACGTCCTTCTGGAAGGTGAGCGTCTTCGTGGTGGTGCCGGTGACCTTGACGCCGGAAACGCCGTCGATCTCGTTCAGAGCCTGAGCGATATCGGTATTGGTGGCGTTGAAGGCAAGCGGGTCAGTGGCGTCGCCATCAACCAGCAGCAGGTAAGTGCCGCCGGTCGGAGAGCCGGTCACCTGGGACGTCCACTTGGTGCTGTCAGTGGTGTCCTCAGTGCCGAACTCCACCTTGATGGCACGGTAGAAGTCCATCAGCGGCTTGCCGTCGTCACCGAGGATGATCTTGCCGTAGTTGTCGGACGTCTTGTCGTCCTCAACCTGTGGGTCCTTGACCACTGCCGCGCCAACGAAGGCGTGGACAATGGAGCGGTCCTTCAGCTTGTCGCTGTCGTAGTCCCAGAGCTGGGTAACCGCGAGGCCGTTACCGGCTGCGACACCGCCGCCCTTGGTGACACCGTTCGGCACCACGGGAGCAACTGCGGCGATGGCCACAGCAGTTTCGTGGACGAAGTAGGACTCAGCGGGGTCGAATGCGTCAACTTCTACGATGACGAAGCCGGCGAGCTTGCCCACGACGCCGTCACGCAACGCCTCCGGGATGCCCGCGGTGTCTACGTCCAGCAGCTTGTCGTAGGAAGCCACCGCTTCGGAGACATCCGCGCCCACCAGCCAGTAGCGGCCGTTGGTGGGTACGTGGGCCATCTGGAAGTACTTCCGGGCCTTCACCGCAACCTTGCGCGGGTCGGCGATGGCACCAGTTCCGGCGGGGTCGAAGGCCACCGTGTAGACAAAGTCGGCGTCCGCGAGGGCCCCAACAATGGCTTCCTCGAAGTAATCGAGGATGGCGTTGACCTGTGGCGCCTGGACGTCGCGGACGTAGTCCACTTCATCCAGCGTTTCCTCTTCCGGGGAAAGCGCGACGGCGCTGACCGGGTGCTGGTTCAGCGTGATCGAGATGCTGGACTGCTGCAGGTCGTCAACGACGATGGAGTTGTTGTTGCGCCATCCCTTGTCGCGTGCGCGGAGCAGCGGGGGGCGCTTGATGTTGATGGTGTCGCCGGCAGCGCCAGCGAAGTCCGTCCGTCCGAACTTGTAGATGAACAGCCCGGGCGTCTTGACCTGCCGACGCAGAAGCGCAAGCGCGGTCTGGGCAAACTTGGTGCCCTTTTCGAAAATGTTAGCCACGGTCCCTCCTTAGGGTGAGAGTGCCCAGCAGGTCCGTGGCCGAACGTGCTAGGGAGTACTTGGTTTTGCTACCGCTTCACAGCGGCATCAACGATGGCGTCAGCGGACATTTCGTCCTTGTCATGGACCTTGCCGCCAGCGTCACCAGCTCCCTCGGATGAGGGCGCCTTGTCCTTGGTGAAGAACGGCTGGAGAGTCTTGGCGTGCTCTTCCAGATCCTCGCGGCTGGAACCACGGAGAAGAGCGGCATCAAGGCCGAACTCCTTGGCAACAGCGTCCCGATCTGAAACGAGAGCTTCCTTAGCGTCACGGTCAGCCAGCGCCTTTTCGGCTGCCTCAGCTCGAGCGTTCGCCTTTTCGAGGTCAGACTTGCTGGCCTCTTCCATCTCGTCAAAGCGTTTCGCTTTGTCGGCGTTCTCCTTGGCGCGGGCCTCGTTCTTGCGAGCCAAGGACTTCCACTTCTCCAGCTCTGCAGCGGGGTCCGGGGTGTCCTTGTCCTTGTCGCCGTCCTTGTCCTTGTCGGCGTCGTCCTCCATGACAGCGTCACCAAAGGTGGCGCGGTGGAAAGCGAACAGCTCATCAAGGCCGCCGGGGGCAGTCAGATCGATGCCGTGAACCAGTTTCTTGGACATGTTGATTTACTCCCGTTTCGGGTTATTGGGTGTTTGCCCGTTGCGGGCAAGGCCCCACCAGTTGTGGCAGGGAAAACTAGAGATCGTTCGGACCAGTGAAGGCATCTCCACGCCAAGCAAGCGTGGGGCCGTACTCGCCGTGGTCCTGGGTGACAATGAGCTTCCGGTAGTCCGGTGCGCGGCCGCTGCGATCAGCAATGCCAGCGAAGTCAGCCACGTGGCCATGAGTGGACTCCAACAGCCCTTCATCGATGACCTGCGAAACTTCCTCGCCAGCCTTGAGGGGCACAACGCCGCAGTCACAGCCGGGATGAATCGGCATGAGCTCGCCAATGTGGTAACGCTGCGTGGAAGCGATGACGCACATCGCGCAATTCTCGCGGCCAGTCAGATTCCTACGGAAACCACCGAACCCTGCAGCCTCACCAGAGGCCCGGAACTGTCGAACCTTGGCCATCTGCATATCCATGCCGATCAACTGCGCCAGACGGAGCCCGCCGGCCTTCACAGCCGCAGCAAGCGCCTTGCCTTCTGACAGATCCGAGTAGACAGTGACCGCCGGACGCCGGTAAACAACATCCGGGTCAACGCCACGCCCGTCAGTGACCTCAGCCGGGTTGACCGGGATGCCCGCCTCACCAGCGACACCAGCCACATAGGCTGACGTCAGGTTAGCGATGCGGATCTGCCCAGCCTGGACGCGAGGGACGATGGCGTTGATCAGCCGGTTGATATCCGCGTCCCGGTAGGACGACATGGACCCCCACACGAGCTCCGCGAACTTCATCACTTGTTCGCGGACCTGCGTGGAAGCTGCCATGTAAGCGCTAAGCCGGCGCTCCGGGGTTGGTTCCGCCATTTGGTGCCCCAATCAATGCTGTCAGCAGCAACTGTTCCTCGGCCCGCGCCAGGGCATCTTGTCGGATCTGCTCTGGCGAGTAGCCAAGGATGTTCCGAGCGATGGAGTCCCACGATTCGCCTGCAGCCTTCGCCTTACTCGCAGCGTCGTACTTCTCAGTGAGTGATACGCGGTCAGCCGGGACGAAAAGGACGTCCAATGTCTCGTCTTCGCCAAGCTCAATGCCCTGCACGCGCAGCGCGTAGACCATGAGCACAGCCAAAGCAGGCTTGATGTTGTCGATCTCGTCCTCAGCAAGCGCAACGTGCTGCTCTTTGGCCGCCGCGGCGCCCTCAGCGGACTGATTCGCGCTCTCAGGCGTGAAAACAGACACCGGAGTCCGAGAAACAGCCGCGAAGTCCCGAGCGTCAGCCTTTTCAGCCTCCAGCATCGGACGAATATCCGTTTGCTGAGACTCCCAAATGTCCAAACCTTCAGGAAGCTCCCACATCGCGCCCGGGGCAGGCTCAAACATTGCCCTGTAGTCGATGTCATTGCCGTCAGCGTCCTTATCAGGGACGCCATCACTGTTCGGATTGGACTTCAGAGCCCGTTGCCGGAACGCCTGCAGCGCCGTTGTCACAAGGCGCTGGAGCTTGCCAAGGTTGATGCGGTCGATGACGTCCATGTGAGGCTCAAACAGCCCCATGCGGTCGTCACGACGAAGCACAACACAGGGAACGTCCCCGTCATACTCCTGCTCAGACTCAAGCGTCCAGTCTTCGCTGTACGCCCCAAAGACCTTCACGCCGTTGACGTTCTTGGACGGCCGCGAGAACACCGCAGCCCGGCCAGGGACAACAACCTTCGCGTAATCCTTGCCAGCTTCCTCGTTACGCCAAACCTTCAGCGTCGCGATTGCCTTCCACGGACGGACAGCATCCGTCGCCGCGTAAAACATCTCAGGCTCTTCACGCGTGATGATGGCCTCACCAGCATTCGAGGACACGAACAAGTACCCGTACGACGTCGTCAAGTAATCCTTGACCGCCATCTTGAACTGGGTAGCAAGACGGTTGTCCCGAGCAATGCGACGCGCCACAGGCAAAGCAGGATGTTTCTGATCCCCGCCAATAGCGATCCCGTTATAGCGGATCCGGTTACCCAGTGCGCTAACAGCAAGCCCACCGAAGTCCGTCCGAGCCTTCTTCTGGAACGCCTGCCACGAGGCCTTCAGATTCTTGCCCATCTCAGGCAAATCCGAATCACCCGTGGCATAGCGGCGAAGGCGAGCAATCCGCGGGTACTCAGCATCAAGACGCTTCGCCAGTACAGGCAGCCATTCTTCCGGCGTACGTGCCATAACTGTGGAGCCTCCTTAATAGAGCCTGCGCGGAGCCCTCCGCTGACGTCGTCGCGGCTTAGCGCCGGACTTCCGGGCGTCAAGGCAGGCTTTCCACGACAGAACGCCGGCCATCGCCTGGTCGAACTTGCGATCGATCTCGATTTTGTTCAGAACCCACAACGGCTGCCCCTGATCGTCAAGGATCTTCAAGTCCTTGCGCCCAGCGTTGCCGATGTGGCGGTTGTAGTCTTCGTCGTCAGTGTGAGTGACAGACGCGGCGTCGATAGCCTCCGTGAACTCACGCAGCGCGTAAGCCATTGGGACCTTGCGGTGTGTCCACCATTCCTCAATCTGATCAGGCCACCTGCCAGACCAAGAGCCCATGGTTTCCGTCCAGTGCGGAGGGTCACCATATAGCCGCCAGACATCGAAGCGCTGCATGATCTCTTCGAGCTTCCCCGTGACCTCAGACTCATCAACTTCCCAGTCCTCTTCCAACGGGTCCTGCTCCCAGAGCATGCGGTCACCCATTTGCAGGCCAGTCCGGATGTCCGTGACAACGAATCCCGTAGCATCGCGGAAGCGAGCCCCGTCGAAACCAACCGTGACGAAAGCCCCATCAGGGATCGTCTCGCCCGGCCGCCCAAGAGACTTCCACCGCTCAGGATCGAACGCCTGAGACGCGGAACGGCGCCAACGATTCAGCCAAACACGCTCGAGGTACGACTTATCGGCGCCCTTACGGTCCCACTGGCGGGCAATGGAAAGGAACTGGCCCGGGCCATACTCGCCCACAGGCCCAGTCGCCTCAGAAACTGCACGAATGCGATTCTCCAGAGCTTCAGCCGGCGAAACACCAGACGCTGATGCAGTATCAGGGCGCGGCTCAAGGTCCTTGTGCTCATCCCCGGCCCAACGGGCGAAGAAGAACAGCTGCGGATCCTCAATCAGGCCCTTGCCGATGTCCTCAGCTTCCTTACGCAGATCCTCCTGAATGGAGTTCTGCCCAGGCTGCCCAGCCGTCGAAGTGTACAAAGACCACGGGTCCTCGAGGACACGCTTCTCCATGTTGGCCTGCATGGTTTCGTGCGCGTGCTTCTGATTCGGCAGATACAAGCGGTGAGGCTCATCGAATGCCTGAAACGTCGTCAACGCGCCGTCACGAGAGTTAGGAGCGTTCGCAACCGGAACCGCCCTGCCCTCATCCTGGCCGCGGCCATTCAGACGGATAATGCGATCCAAGCCGGAATCGAACAAATCCCCGTCAGGGCCTTCCTCGACAACGTACTTCAGCACGCCATACGCGAGCTCCTGCACCTGCTCTTCGGAAGTCGCCATGAACGGGATGTAAGGGAACATCACCGGACGCCCAACAGGGTTGCCCCTCGAATCAAAGCCATCACAACGGACAGGTGCTTCCGGGTGCAGCTCACAAAAGCCCACCCACGCCATGAACTCCGTCTTGGCCATGCCCTTCCGCCACTCAATACCGCCACGCTTGAAACGACGACGGCCAGCCAGCGGATGCCCTTTCGGGTACACCTCATAGAGTCGGTACAGCGCCGCTTGCTTCTCAGCATCCAAAATGGCCGGCTGCCCAGCCAAAGAGCCAGGACCAAACACGCAACGATCATGAATGAAATCAACAAGGGCAGGTCCAAGAGTCGGCCACGGCTGATCGTCCAAATCTGGGACAATCAGGACCGCCACGTCAGTTCACCGCACGCAGCACAGAACGCGGGTCAGCCGCAGGGGTTGGCTGCACTGTCCCGCGGGGAGCAGAAGTCTTACGCTGCCGTCCTCGGTCCTTCGATTCCTCGGCAGTCTCAATCGTCCACTCAAGCCGGCGACGGTCATAAGGAGTCAGGCCGAACGCTTGGCGCTGAAGTCGGATCTCAGAAGCGAGCTTCGTTGAGGGATTCAGCCAGAAGTCATCCATGAGCACGGCCAGCAGAAACAGCGCGTGACGGTCAGACGAGTGATATTCCGATGCCATAGGAGCGGACCAAAGATCCTGCCACCACGCCAACGTCTCAGGGTGCCAGTCATCAGCAATGAGGTCACCCTCATCATCAAACACGCGAGGGCGCTTGGGAAGCTTCGGAGCCTCAACCGTTGCCTCACTCAAAGCAGCAGCCGTGGAAGCAGTGTTCCTCCGCGCACGCGTAGACGGATCCTTCTTAGCAGCAGGCATTTTCTATCCTCCCGTTTCGGGTAAAAAGGGCCTCAGCCGTTGCGGCTCAGGGCCCTAAAATCAAGAAATTGCGTGCAGTTGAAGCCTCCCGTTGAAACGTGGGGAACCGTACGCGGAGAAATCTACAGCGCCTCTACGGCAGAAGAGCGGACCCGGGGGGAGGGGTCCCCCGCCACCCTCTTCGGGCTTTGATGGATTCCCTCTGGGTCTTTTGTTTGTGGCAGTTTTCGCAGGCTGCTTGTCCGTTGTTTATGTCGTGTTCTGCGCCGCCAGCTTTGACGTTGAGGACGTGGTCAGCTTGTGCTGCTTGGTGTGTGCAGCCTGGGAGTTTGAGCCTGCATGTGAAGTTGTCTCTGCGGAGTACTGCGATGCGCCATGCTTTGTGTGCTGCTGTTGTTGTGCGACGTTCACCCTTCCAGTTCATGGGTGTGTGGTCGTCGCAGTAGGGCCTGCCTGTGACTCGTGTTGAGCATGCCCTGTCAGCGCATTGCTTTGGTGCTCGTGGCATTGGTCCTCCTGCTTTGTGCTAGGCCCCGCCGTGGTGCACCGTGACGGGGTCCAGCGTTGCCGTCTCGTAACCCGGGAGCGGCGCCGGGGTTCTTTGGTGGGTCTGGCAGGATTCGAACCTGCGACAAACAAGGTGGTGATGGGGGCACTTACCCTGTCTTGCTCTGGCCTCTGAGCTACAGTCCCTTGTGCGCCGCGCAGGTAGTTCCTTGGCAGGCCTTATCTTTTGGGCCCGGTACATACCTTCGTCCCGAGAACGTGGGTGGCGTTGACGCGGCGCATGTGGTGTGGAAACACCTTCTTCAGAAGCCATGGGGCTTCCGTGGACTGCAAGGACTCGAACCTTGATGCACCCCTGCTGAGTGCAGTCCCTTGTGCCGGTGTCTCTCGACATGCGGCGTTGCACGTAACCCTGTGCGGGAGATGCGGCCTCCTGGGGGAAAGACGGCACTAAAAAAAGCCAGGTCGCTGTGTGCGATCCGGCTTTGTGTGGGTACGACGATTACGCCGCTTTGAGTCACTTTAATCGATGTCGGCTGTGATTAACAACTGCACACGCCGAATAACTATGAGTCGCTACTGATCACGTCGTGTTGCGTGCCAGGCGTCGAGGACTTCGTGTGGGTAGTAGGTGGGTGATGGCTTTTCGGCGACGGCTTTGAGCTTCTTTCGTAGTGCCCAATTCCGGACGTCTTTGGCGGTGATGGTGATTTTGGCGTGTTCACGGAGCCATGGGACGAGTTGCCTTGTGGGCATTGGTGGCGCGATGTCCCGGACTCGTTGGCGGTTGGTTTCGTGGTCGATGGTTTCCTCTTCGGAGCCCCACACTAACTGGCGGGCTCGTTTGACCCAGATGCGGGCCATGTAGAGTGTTCGGCCGGCGTTTGGGTTGTCCATGGCTTCGGCGTGTGCCCGGTCTGGGAGTTGGTTGAGCCATGCGCGGAGTTGGAGTGCGTCGAGGTTGATGGGTGGTTTGGATCCGGGGTGGCCGGATCCGTTTCCCATTCCGGGGCCTTTGGTTACTGAGGTCATCGTGATTGGGCCGTCGAGTAGTGGGATGAGTGCTGGGACGTCCTCCAATAACCCGTCCAGTTCCACGATGCATTCCGCGCAGAGGTAGAGGCTTGTCAGACGTCGGCAGTCCTCTGTGGTGCATGGTTCACCGCTCATGTGTTGCCTCCTTTCGTCTGGCTGGCAGCGACTTGCCGTACTTGGAATGCTTTGGCGGCGAGGACTAGGACACGGTCGTCGTCATCTATGTAGTCCCAGAATCCGACTCGTCCGCCGTCGTAGAAGTAGACCTCGTGCGAGGACACTTCATGTTCAATGCCGCCGTCGTAAACCTTGTAGGCGAAGTGGCGGATTGGCCTGGGCGGCTTCGGGTCTTCGGCCTTGCCGTGGAAGGTCATCCGTTCCACCTGACGATTCCGGACGGGTACTTGTGAGCGAGGCGGACGAACTTGCTGTAAACCTCACAGAATCCATCGAAGTCGCCCCATCCGTTCGATGGGTTGAGTGCGATGTACTCGTCAGCGTTGCGGTAAGTGTCAAGGAGCCCGGTTTCGAGGGCGGCCAGGATGTCGAGGCATCGGAGGCCTTCGAGTGCCGATGTTGATCCTTCGCCTATGAGCCCGGGCAGCGCCTTTCGCCACATTGGGGACAGGTTGTAGGTGTGGCCGTCAACGACTTCAATCCAGTGTTCGTTGCCGTCTTGGTCGAGGGTTACGATGTCGAGTCCGAAGCTCATAGTTCGTCCTTTCCTGATTGTGTGATGGTGATGAGGACGCCGGGTGTGCCGTGGTAGGTTTTGGCGGCGTGGAAGCTGACTATTCGGGCGTCGTCCACGATGACTCCGGGGATGGCCGCTTTGGTCTTCTTGTGCTTGGTGGTGGACAGCGAATCGAAGACGGCGCGGGTGAGCTTGTCGAGGTCGGGTTTGACGGCTGGGAGTTTCCATCGTGGCCGCTGTGGTGGCTTGAGTTGGAATACCAGCGATACCGTGATTGGCCCGTCGAGCGGTTCACCGGCGTGTTTCGCAAGAGTCGCTTTGCGGATGGCCAGACGCCAGGCAGCAAGTTCAGGCTTCACACCAACGAGCCGGCCGCGCCACAACTCCACGGAACCTTGCGGGACAGGTGTCCCCGGGACGAATACGTGGATCACTTCAGGTCCTCCCAGAGTGAGCGGGTGAGGACTTGTTCTTGCCATGGTTCGAGCCTGCCGAATCCGAAGGCGTCCATGAGTGGTTGGAAGGTTTCTCGGACGATGGCGGCTGTGGTTTTGCCGAAGTGCCCGAATGTTTGTTCGTGCTTCTGTTTGCGCTCGATGGCGCGGAATTGGTCCGGGTATGTGCCATGTTCGCTGCAGGGTGCGCATTCGTAGACCCAGCGTGCTTTGCCTTCTTTGCGGATCATGGTGTGTCTTCTTTCTCGGCGAGGATGAGTTCGTGGGGCCCGAAGCAGACTTGTGACCATTTGGCGAGGCCTGTGACTCCGAAGGGGATGCGGTCGCCGGTTTTGTCGATTTTCGTGACGCGACCTACTTGGTCGAAGAACGCTGATGTGTGGCTGATAACGCGCACCGGATCACCAAGTTTGAATTTCATGCGCCCACCGCGATCCGGAAGAACATGACGGCCATGACGCCAGCGGCGGGTGGCAGCACGAAGTGGACGTATCGGGCGAATGCGGAGAGGAAATATGCCTTGCCGAGAGCAGTGCGAATGAGCTGGATGGTGTAGGTGAGGGCGATGAGGGCCGAGATGATGGCGAAGAAAAGCGCGAGGTAGTTCATGGGTTGTTCTCCTTGGGTATGGCTAAGCCCCAGCGTTTGCCGGGGCTTCGGGGCTTGCTATGAGTTGTTCGTAGATGTTTGGCGGTTCGTAGTGTCGGCCGATCATGTCTGGTGGTCTGATGCCTGCTTTGACGTCTCCGTGGCATGAGCGGCAGTTGTGGGCGTCTTGGCCTATGTGTTGTTCGCAGGGTGGCGGCTTGGGCATAAGCGACTTGGTCTCTGCTGGCCAGAATCGTTGGTCGATGAAGATGGCGCCGGGTGTTTCGACTTTGTGGTCACGGGCTGCGTTGACTGCGGCCACCGTGATGTCAGCGAACGGGGCGGGGTGTTGCGCGTTTTTCTCCAGGAGTTTGAGCATTGCCGGGGTGGACCAGCGTGGCCTGATTTCGTGGAGGATGACGGCCAGCGCTTTGGCTTGGTTCTCGGTGATCAAGGCTGATTCCTTCCTTCAATCAAATGTCCCGGCGGCTCGCGTAACTTACTGGACGATTGATTGAGAACTTTCACCCCCTTCTTTAAGAGCCAACCGAAAAAAGAAGGTGAGTTACTAATGGTTAAATGGTGCTTAGATTCCGCTTAGATTTTTGGTAAGCAAAACGTAAGCGCCCGCTTAAGCCGCCGCTTAGATTTCGCTTAGCTCTTCGGGCTCATGTTCGGGTGGTTCGGCGCCAGGGCAAAGAGCGCAATTCGGGTCGATTCGGCCCTTGTTCACGTGATGCCTGGTGTGGGCTGACTTGAGGCCGCCGCGTTGCCCGCGCTCCTTCTGCTCGGCCCGGTAGCGTGCTATTTCCTCGGCCGAGTTCTGATGCTTCAGGTAGTCATGCAAGGCGAACGTCCCATCAGGCAGAGCAACCACCAGGCCCGCGGTGATGAGCTCCTTCTTGGCCTTGGTGCCTTTGGCCAGCAGATCCCCATCGCTCACGAGCCCGTCTCGTGTTTCTTCGTTCGCAAGAGCTATCAAGGTCACGTGGAGCCTGAAGGCGGCATCTGACAACCCCCGGATCTTCCGATGTCTCGGGTACTCATTCGTCATCGTGAAGTATGGGCGTTTGTCCTTAGCCACGCGGCTACTCCTTTCGTTGGTTGAGTGTGATGTCGAGAGTTGGGTTGGACCACTCGCAGAAGTCGCAGTCAGGGCCTTCGCATTGGTGAGGCGCCGCGACTTTCGGTGGCAGCTCACCTTCGCTCATGACAGGCTCAGCGTTTCGGCCATGCATGCGACGAGGTCACGGGCTGCGGGCGGGGTGACAGCGTTGCCGGCCATCTTGACCTGTTCGCGTTTGTTGCCGAGCATGATGTATTCCTTCGGGAAGGCCATGCCTGCTTTGATTTCGTGTGGTTCGAGCATCCTGAATTCGCAGTCGTCCACTTCGGGCACGTTCCATTCGGTGAGGGCGTGGTGCTGGCCGTTCGCGGCGAAGGTGTCCAGGGGCTCGCTGATGTGCTTGGCGGTGTTGTTGTTCCGTAGGGGCGTGATCATGGCGAAGCGGTCATGGGTGGTGATTGTGGGGATGGCTTTGGACGTGGCGTGCATTTGCCCGTTGCCGTAGTACTCCATGAGCATGTGGTGTCCGGGCGGCGTCACCAGTGCATTCGCATCACGGGTGGTGAGTGCCCGCATCGCGTCAGATACGGGCCGGGCGTCGTCGTTCCACGTTCCGCCAGCTGGAACGAGCAGGGCGGTTTCGTTGCGTGTGGTCTGAGTGCGCATGGCATCACTCGCCAGCTGCGCTTGCTTGCCTTCCCTGCCCTCGACAGGAACGAGAAGTGAGCGCGTGTAGCTGGTCGTCTGGGTCTGGAAAGGATCGGTGTTGACTGGGCTGATGATCTGCGAGCCGCGCACGGCGTCGATGGATACAGGCTGCTTCCCGTACTTCTCCAGCCCTGCCCGGATCCTGGCCAGTGTCTTGTCAGCCAGCGGGCGAGTCCGGTCGCCGATCCGCTCCCCGCGAAGTGACCAGTCAATGGCGTAGGAGGCGGGCAGCCATCCGGGCTCAACGATCTGGTTCTTGCAAGTCGATTTCGGGCAGCGGTAGACGTACTGGGCCCGGTAGCGTCCCCACGGTTCGTTGACCTTCTTGAAGACCTGCATGGCGTCAACGATCTCGTCGCAGCTGGAGCAGTACGCCTTGGGTCGGAAGTACTTTTCGACGTCAGGCGCTTGGTTGCCTTTGAGCCAGAAGAGCACGTACATTCGGTCGCGGGATTGCGGCGCGGGCAGGCCGCCATGCTGGGCGTGCATGCTGTTGAGGTACTGAATTTTGTGTTCGTATCCGAGGGACTTCATGGCGTGCAGCCAGGCTTCGAACATGACCCACTTTGCGGCGTCCACAACGTTTTCAGTGATGACTGCCCGGTAGCGGTGGACTTCGGCGAACCGTGGCACGTCCCACATGGTAGCGCGGGAACGGTCGGCTGCTTCGTCTGGCAGTGTCTCGCCGAAGAAGTCCGGCTGGTTGGTGATGCGCTTCCGGCCTTTCGCTACTGAGTGGTTGGTGCATTCCGGTGACGCCCACAGGATGTCTGACGTCGCGATGTAGCGCGGGTCGGTTTCCTTGATGTCCGCTTGGACGTGGACCGTGTCAGGGTGATTGGCGTTATGGGACTCGAGGGCCTTATCCCAATGGTTCAGCGCGGTCTTTACGCTGATCCCCTCGAGCATCGTCGCTCCGGTGCTGGATCCGCCAGCGCCGCAAAACATGTCAGTCATTGTCAGGCTCATGGTGTTTTCCTCAGATGTTTAGTTGTGGCGGTAGCTGCGGGATGGTGCTTCTACTGCGGGTGCTTCGATGACGATGACGTGGCGGGCGCCTCCGGATCCGGGGACGCGGCGGCCGTCTGCGATGCATGCCCGGGGTGCGCCGATGATGGTGGCGCCGTGGCGGTGGGCGACGTTGGGTAGGTCGCCGATTGCTTGGGCGATGAGTTCGGCGTTGGTGGTTGCTGTGCCTGTTCCTTCGACTATTGGCCAGACTGCGCGGAAGGCGTGTGTTGGTGTGGGTGGTTTGGGTTGGGTCCTAACCATGGCGTTGGCTCCCTCGTTGTTCTCGTGTGATGTTGTTGACGGCTTGGTCGCCGGTGGGGTCGCGGTAGAGGCGTGTGGAGAGGTCGTCTTTGTCTTGGCGGCGGCGGGTTTCGATGTGGTGGTTGCAGCCGCCCCGGGTACGGCAGATGCCGTGCGGGCCCTTGCACTTCGGGCAGCACGTGTCTCTAAGCAGCATCGGCACGCGCCGTGATGTGAAGTTCGATGAGGTCCTTTCGGAGCCCGTACCAGTGCGTGTCTCCTTCGATGGCGGAGACGTAGACGACGGGGGCGCCGGTGTAGCCGAGTGCCTTGACGAATTCGAGGGCGGCAGGGTCCTGGGTGACATCGACGGTGGTGTAGTAGATGCCCGCGCTGTCGAGTTTGCGTTTGGTCATCCGGCATGGCTGGCAGTCGGGCTTCGTGTAGACGACAGTTGCGACGCCTTCGCGTGCTTGGAGTTCTTGTGCGTGGTTCATTGGGTCCTTTCGGTGCGGCGCCCGGTGGTGTGCCGGGCGCCGCGGGCATGAAAAAGGCCCGTCTATGCGGGCCTGTGGTGGTGTTGGCTAGAAGGGCGGTTCGGCGTCTGGTCCGCCGCCCCAGCCTTGCGACTGTGCTGGCTGCGCTCCCCAATTGCCGCCGTCAGGTTGTTCGGGAGGCTCGTTCTGCGCGTATGCCTGGCCGTGGAAGGTGAGGTCTTTGCCGATGGCTTCGACGCGGATCTCATCGGCGGAACGCTTCTCACCTTCCTTGGTTTCGTAGTTCCGGGTGGTGAGCTCGCCGTAGACGATGACACAATCGCCCTTCTTGAGAAGATTGGCGATGTTCTCGGCGCGGGTGAGCTTGCCCTGGTTCCACGCGGCGCACCGCCAGAACTTGGTGGGTTCGTCTTTCCATTCGTTGGTGTTCCGGTCGAACTTTGATGAGTTGGTGGCGACGGTGAAGTTGGTGACGCCAGCACCGGATGGGGTGAAGCGCAATTCCGGATCGGCGGTCAGGCGGCCACGGATCGGGATGAGGATTTCGCCGCTCATTTGGCTTCTTTCGCGATAGGGGCCAAGACGTCGAGCCATTGGGCGGCGATTTCGGGTGTGATGTGGATGAAGAGGCCGTATCCCATGCGGAGTTGGTGCCCGGTCCTGCGGTCCTTGTTACCTGTGGCTTTGATGTGGCCGGCGTTGATGCTTGTGCTGATCAGGCCGTCGTTCTCTTTGCTGCTCATTCGGTGGGCTCCTGGTGGTTGTCTTCTCGGACTGCTGCAAGGACTTTTTGCGCGTCTTCTGGGCTGATTTTGTTGGGGTGTTCCCATGTGGTGCCGATGACTTGCCCGGCGTAGGCGAGCAGTTGGCGGGAGTCGCCTTCGTACCCGGCAGCGGTCAAGGCGTTGGTGATTGCCTGCCATTGCGCCCGCCACGGTTCGGTTGCGGGTTCAGCAAGGACTGCGACGTGGTGTTGCTTGACCTTCTTTTGGCTGATGCGGACAGGGATGGTGAAGTCAGCGGCGATGTGCGACATAGCGACAACTTCAACGCCGCCTACTTTCTCGCCCGCGTAGATCACTTCGGGGTTATTGATGAGCTTCACGGATCGTCCAAGCCATGCGTCAGATTCGATGCCCCATCCGTGGGCGATGATCCGGAGCATGCCCTTGGATGGTTTCCATGGCCGCCCGTCCATACCGACAAGGTCGATGACGATTGGTTTGGTCGCATCACCTTTGCGGACGTTGGCGATTGTTGCGACGATGGGCGCCCCGGTCAGGTCCGAGGCGTTGAGCTGGTCTGATTTGGCGACTAGGGCCTTTGAAATGTCCATCAGTTGATCACGATCTCTGCGAAGTGGTCGATGCGTTCGGTGTCAGGCATGTCTGCGGTCGTTTCGAGGTAGTCGCTGACCATGTTGGTGATGATGGTTTCGGCCTGGTTGGCGGCGGCGATGATGGCGGCGTGCCATGCAGGATCCGGGTAGACGCGCTTGGTCCAGAGCTTCATGCCACCGCAGTAGCTGGTGTAGTCGATCCAGGGCCGCCCGGAAACAAGCGAGCCTGTTTGGAGTTGCGCCATGTTCTCACCGGGCACTTCGTCTGCGAGGACGGTTTTGAGTTGGATCTTCTGGGTACGGGACTTGATTTCGATAAGCCCGTCTTCACCGACCAATCCATCTGGTGAATAGCCGATCTTGAAGCCGTCGAAGTCGCGGACCATGAAGCCAAGTTCGGTGACGCGGGCATGGTGGGTGGAGTAGGCGTCTCGGGCGTACGGCTCGTCAAGTTGGCCGCGTTCCATTGCCCGGGATTGCAGAGTGGGTTCAACAAAGCCGGTGATGCGTTCAGCGGCGAGGGTCATGATGAGGCCAAGAGCTGTTTCGCTAGTGACGTCCGCGGTGATTACTCTGTCCAGTTCGCGGGCTGCTGCTGCGCGAGCCGGGTGCAGCGTCTTGATCGGTTCAGGTGAGCGCTTGCCAAGGCAGGGCCCGTTTGCTTCGGCGCCGCACTCGGGGCAGTCAGTTTCAAGGGCTGTTGGCTGGCGGGAGGAAACAAGGCTGCCGACGACGGACGCTGTCAGGATGCCGCATCGTGCTTGCAGCCATTCGTCAGAGCCTTGTTCGAGTTCGGGGTAAGTGTGGAGTGTCATTGCTGCTCCGTTTCTGGGCATAAAAAAGGCCCCTGTCCGGGGCCGTGAATCTTGCAGTCTGGGTTGGTGGGGCGTGGGTAGCGCGGGTTGTAGCGCCATGGTGGACATGAGCAGCCGGGTGTTTTGTTGTTGCCGCGTGACCAGTTCTCTTTGGCCCGGTCATGGTCCATGCCGGGCGGTGCAGGCTTACCCATTGCTGGGATAGAGGAGGGCGACTGCCTGCCAGTCGATGTCTTCCGGGTCAGCCGTGGAGTACAGCAAGGATTTGCCCACGATCCCGGCGCGTTGCCGGGCGATCATGTCGCCGTTGACGGGGTATTCCATCCAGTCCATGCGCTCCTGGGCGTGTTGCATGAGCCGAATGATTCCGTGGGAAAGGTTGGCCATCGTGGTGGAGTGATCCACTTCGCAGACGTCGCAGATTCGGTGGTGCTCGTTGTTGTGCGCGTCAGCCCATTCATGGGCGTTTCGGCTGGTTCTACGACGCTCGCCCTGTTGGTGGAAGTCACACCATGCTAAGAACGATCGGCTGGACTCTTGCTGCACTAAGGCTTTGAGGCTCATTCGTAGTAGGCCTTCTGCTCGCGCTCGGTCATGAACGGGTTGCGCTCCTTGTACAGGCCGCCGTGGTAGGCGCTGGCATCGCCTTCAAGGTTCCCTTCACGCCATGCGGACATGAGCGCTGTTTTCATCCATTCGGGAGTCCAGGACGCTTCGTTGTTCTCCATCTCTTCGATGTCGCGCTTGATGTCCTCGATGGTGAAAAACTCGGGGGCGTTCGGGTCACGCCTGGTCTCTTCGCTCATTTGGTTCTTCCTTGGTGGCTTGGATGATCGTTGCAAGTTCAACTTGCAAGGGGTTGCGGGCTTTGGCTGCGAGGTGCGGCGGGAGAGTGGTTGCTGCTTCGTCAGCAGTCACAATTCAGCCTGCTGATTCTTCACCCAGGACATAGCCACCTCGTGTTGGTTCCCAGAGGTCCCATGCTCGCGGGCAAATTCCCGAACAGCTTCCGGCTCAGAATCAAAGGATCCTCCCCCGAGACCATGCTTTTCGTACAGGCAAGCGAGCTCGCAGACGATGAGTTCGTAACCCCATCCCATTCCCTCCTTACGGAATTCTTCGCCGTCAATCGGATCGTTGATGAACCGTTCGAGGCGCTTCCGGTAGCGAGCCGGTAGCGCTTCGGTGCGCTTCTGCCAGTCGTCCTTGTTGGCCTCGTACCGCTCTTCCAGCTTCCGTTTGTGTTCCTTGAGCCATTCCTCGTGCTGGCGAGTGAAGTAGTCGTCGGTGCGATGGAACAGATACTCGCCATTGGGCCTCATCAGCCCGCCGATTTCGTTGAACCGGTAGAGCTCAAGGTGCAGAACGTCGCCTGCTTTGATCTCCGCTGCCACATAGGCAGGTATTCCGAAGCCCGTGCCGTCAGTGGTGGAAAGGCCGCCCTCGGTAACTTTCTTGACGGTGATCCGCTCGACTCGGCGCTTGGTGAAAATCTGGCTGCTCATTTGGTTTCCTGTCCGTTAGTTGATTTGTTTGCTTGTCGGTCGCCGCTGATGGGGTATTCGCAGCCGGTCGCGGTTCGGGCGAGCACCTGATACCAGAGAGCGGGTAGGTTCAGATCAGCCGGGGCCCAACCACCAACCGGCATACCCTCAGACGGACGCTGCCGGATATGCGGGGCACGGCGAGGGTTGCGGATCATGGTGTGGCCTTCAACACCGCAGCGATGGCGCCGGCCATGTGTTCGCGCCATGTGCCAGTGATCTCATGCTCACCGCACACGCAGCACCAGACGTAGTGCCCTGATGACGGGATGTGGTCATAGCAGGAGAGCATGCCCTCTCGGTGGTCATAGAGCGCCTGTTCAAGTTTGGCCAAGGCTTCGTCCGAGAACATCACCGCATCAGCAGCAGCGAGGGCGGCCCTGATGGAGTCCACATGGCTAGCGACGAATGACGCGGTGACGCGGTTCTTTGGTTCGGCTCGGTCCCACTCCGCGATTCCTGCCCTAGCTGCAGCGTCAAGGCGTTCGTTGTTCATCGTTCTCCCTTTCGCCAGGCGTCGGCGTCGTCCTCTGCCCGGGTCTGGGTTTCTTCTTCGATGGCGTCCCAGTCCACCGGCTCCACAGGTTCCAGGCGGGCGTCATGCTGCATGGCTTTGTGGATCATCAGCGGACCAGCAGCACACACAAACGCGAGCATCAGAATCGTCATGACCTTGCCTCTACCTTCTTCTTCGTCCAGAGCTTGAGTGCACTGTGATTGCGGCTAGGTGTTGTTGACTTCACGTACCGGCCGTCAACGCCTTCGATGTAGCCAAGGTTGCGGGCCTTCGAGAACGCGCTACCCGGCCAGTGAGAATCGTCCGGTTCGCGCATATGCTGCCTGAGATCATCGGCCGTGAATGTCTCCTGCGACTCAGCCAGGCCGATAATCGTCGCAATCGCATCCTCCAACCACGCATCCTTATCCTGCTCAAGAGCTAGAGCCCTCATGACGACATCCGAACAGGCATGATGAGGTGCTTCAGTACCTTGTCATCACTGGCCGCCACGCCTTCCGGGGTGAACAGGAAAGGGTTTGGGAGCTTCGTGTACGAGATCCGAACCTTTGCCGTTTCGATCTGCGGCAGAGTCTCCACAAGATAGTGAGGGTTCATCGCAAACTTGATCCGCTCGCCATCGCCAGCCACAGGACCGCCAGCAGCTGTAGGGCTGACGGACGGGCCGAAAAGTCCGAAGTCGAACGTCACCTTGGCGCCCTCTTCAAACAACTCGATATGGCAGGGCGAGTAACGCTCGTTCATCGTCAATGCGACTCGTGCACTCTCCAAAAGCACGGAACGATCGACTTCAAACGAGCCAGTAACCTCTGCCGGGAACAAGGACCGGATCTTCGGGTAGTCGCCATCAGACGCCAGGCAAGTGAATGTCACAGCCTCCGTGCTGATGATGATCCTGCGCGACTCGTGGTGGATGCCGAGCTGCACACTCTTCCCAACAAGGAAGCGGTCGATAGCCTTGAAGGTTCGGCGGCCGAGTAGGAATGATGCCGAGCCTGTTCCATGACCGCTTACGTAGTCAGACGCCAGCCGGTAACGATCAGTTGCCAGGAGTCCAATGCCGCCATCCTCCATGTTTATCTGGACGGCGTTGAGTATGGGCAGTGTTTCATCCTGAGAGGCGGCCAGCCCAGTGCGGCGAAGGGCCCCGCGAAGAACTGACGGGACCAGAGTCGATTCCACGTCAGGTTCAACAACTGGGATCTCCGGGTAGTCAGCAATGTCCGCTCCCTCGGCGTACAGCTCGTAGCCGCAGGTTGTGACGCCAACCTTGTTACCCTCAATCCACACCGTCGCTGGCGCGTCCTTGGTCTTCCCCGACGTCGTGCGTATAGCGTCAAGCAGCCAACGCCAGGAGACAAGGAATTGAGCGCCACGCCCCTCCGACGCTGAGAGCCGGGTGATTGCCGAAGTCTCGTAGTTGTATCCGCCTACAGTGGAAGTCTCGGGGCTGATGACGATGTTGTTGAGGATCGGGACAGGCTTCTTACCAGCCATTGCCGGAGTCAAGCGGGTAAGTGCTGCGATCCATTCCTTGGCGGGTGCGGTAATCGTTTGTACACTGGTCACTGAAGTTCTCCTTGATATGGGTTTCGTGGAAGGTGGCTGCCGGGCATGGCGGCAACTTTCTCTTTTGTTTGGCCCGCGCATCGGCGGGCCGCGTTAGCCTGGTTGGTTAGGTGTCGTTCGGCGTCCACGTTCTCGGACGCTTCCTCCCCAGTCGGATCCCGATAATCCAGGAAGTACTCTTCGAGATCCACCGGCGAACCGCGCTCAACATCGATCCGCTGAATACGGCGGGCGGTCTTCTTCATCTCCGAAAACGTGGCGGTAATACCATGCAACTGGTTGTAATGGGCAAGTTTGGACAAGTAGTCAGTGCTGGAAGGCATGACAAATAGCACCTCTTCTTCTCGCAAAGAACACGAGAGTGGTGGTTCGGATACTGCTGGGAGTGTTTGCCCCTGAGACGGGCGATGCGTTGCCGGCGCTAAGCGCTGCAGCGGGACGTGCTACTTACTGGGTGATTCTGCAGGAAGACTGTCGAGCCATTCGGCCAGGTCTTCGTGGCGTATGACGCCTTTACTGTTTGCGTATCGTGCGGCTAGGTTGCCGTCTGCGACTTGCTGTTTCAGTGTTCGGATGCTGTAGCCACTTTGCTCGGCAGCTTCTTCGAATGTGTAGGCGAGTTTCTGAGCCATTATGCTGCCACCTCGGTAAGAGAGGGCGGTAGGAGCAGGGAGGGTGAGATGTTGAGGGCATCGGCTATGTTGCCCAGTTCTCGAATGGTTAGGCTGCGTCCTCCGGTGAGGCTGCGGCGTAGGGTGGGGTAGCTGATGCCTGTCTTATCAGAGAGGGCTCGCACGTTGGTTCCCTTGACGATCAGGGCATTTGCGATTCGGCTACCAATTTCAGTGTCTGCGGAGGTGAGTCCATCCGCCTGCTTGGTACTCATATAAGTACTGTAGTTATTCAATCGAGTACTTGCAAGCCCCAACCAAGTACTCGGCGTGTCGGCAACCTGAGTACTCAAAATGGACACGCAAGTAGTCATTCGCTTGCTTCAAGTACTCATATGCACTTAAACTTGCACACATGACAACAACGTATGGCGAATTGCTCGAGGCTGCTCTCTCCACCCAGATCAAGGTAGAGCTTGTAGAACGAGACATGACCCAAAAGGATCTCGCTGAAGCGGTCGGCATCGGCCGCCCCGCGATGAACCATTACCTAAAGGGTCACAAGAGCATGCCTATGCCGACCTTTATCAAAGTTGCCGAGGCCCTTGGTCTAACTCCTGGCGCCCTGCTGGGACGAGCCGAAGCCCGTATCCAGCCAGAATCGCGGACGGCCTGATCCCGCGAGAGAAAGCCAGGTTCCCGAACTCCTGGACTGTCATCCGCTGCACTGCGCGGCAGAGCGTCCCCATCCCACTTTGGGATAGGGGGCGCTCTTCTCTTTTCAGCGCTATGACGACACCACTCTTGGCGACGATGACAGGTGGTGTAGTCAGAGCCTCAGCGTGCATGTTCTCCCCAGATTCGAATACATTTTCGATTGAAATGAAAGCTTACGACGCCGCACTGACATCGAAGCAAATCCAGCCTTTGCTTGACGGGATTAAGTCCAGACGGTTTAAAGAGTAGCCGCTCATGAGTCTCAAGGTTAAATTTGAGCTTAAACGCTTCCATGGTCCATGCTTGGAGTTAATATTGAGCCATCAGAACTTATATGAGTTCTCAAGACGAGTTGAGGCGTCTGCATGCCGCTTGCGGCTTTCTGACTCCGGAACGGATAGATTATGGTCATGCCTGCCGTAAAGCAACCAGAATCAGGACCACTCGCGAAGGCCTTCGCCGGGGAGGTCCGCGCCTGCCTTGCGCGGCGCCGTATCACGGCTAAGCAGTTGGCAATCTCTACGGGCCTCTCCCCCACCTACGTCAACAAGCGTCTCCGTGATGAGGCGCCGTTCACGCTCAATGACGTCGAGGTGATCTGCGAAAAGCTTGACGCTGACTCTGATGGCTTCCGGGCTGCAGCCGCTAAGGCGTTGCGCGAGGCTGGCCCCGACGTCGAGTAACCTCTAGAACAAACAAGAAAGGCGCCCCTACCGGATTCGGTAGGGGCGCCTTCTTGCTGTCTAGGCTTCGATCATTTTGGACATCTTCTCTAGCGCCGTCGTGAGTCGCTTGATGTCCACCTTCGTTCGGTACGCCTGGGACATTTGCCGGGTGCTGTGGCCGACGATGTCCTTGATGGTGTCCCAGTCCACCCCGGCTGCGTCTAGGAGGTCTACGGCGGTGTGGCGGGCTCCGTGGAGGACGACGTTGGTTGGTAGGCCTGCTTCGGCTAGGAGCTTGGCCCATGCCTCTGTGGCGCTGTCTGGATCCCATGGGCGGCCGTCGTCGTTGAGGAAGAGTAGCCCTTTCCCGCTGTGGTGGGTCTGCGTGTGGAGTTGCAGGATGGACTTGAGCGGTTCCACGAGCGGCAGGATGCGCCAGCCGCTACTGGACTTGGGGCGGGTCAGGTACATGGTGCCTTGAAGGTGCCGCCATTCGTAGTCGGCTGGCACTTTGGTGATGTCGCTGATTCGGATGAGCTGCCATGACAGGTCAAGCGCGTCTGTGATGCGGTCAGCTTCGAGCCCAATGATCTCACCACGCCGCGCACCGGTGAGCAAGTACGTTGCCCAGAGTGCGCGGTCAGGACGGGTTGCGAGGTGCGCCAGGAGTTGAATTGCCTCATCCGTCGTCAAGGCGTGCTGCTTGGTCTTGGCCTTCTTGGGCGGGTCCACCATTTCGCAGACGTTCCGGGTTGCTTTCCCTTCGCGCATGGCTGTCTTGAGTGCGGTGGATAGGACGGCGTGCGCTTTGATGGCCGTGTCAGGTCCGACCGTTACGACGTCGGCTGGCCATTCGCTGGGGTCCTTCTCACGCATCTTGAGCGACTTGGGCGTGGACATGATGACCTTGAACATTTGCCGGACGTGATCGGCGGTGAGCTCGTCAATCTTCTTCTTGCCGAGTACGGGGATGAGCCACCCGTCAGTGGTGGACTTGTACGAGGCATAAGAGTTCGGGCGGACCTCATTCGGAGCGATGTCGTCTATCCACCGTCGCAGCCAGGTTTCGAGTTTGAGGCCCGACGTCGGGAGGTCGCCTAGCTGGTTGAGTTCCTTCTTGACCTCGGCCAGCTTCTTCATGGCGACTTTTTTGTCTTTGCTGCGGATGACCTTCCGCCGTCGCTTCCCATCCGGGCCGGGCGGCAACTCGATAGCTACGGTCCACAGGCCGCGGGCGTCCTTGAACAGCGCACCCTCACCCTTACCCCTAGCCACGAGGCACCCCTTCTTCCAACTGGGCTACTCGATGGTCGTACCAATCAATCGGCGCGTTGACGAAGCCGCAGTAAACGATGCCGATGCTGTGTGTTGGGATTTCACGTGGCTTCTGCTGGACAGGCTCGCCGCAATTCTTGCAGTTCATACCGTCCACTCCTGCTGGTAGTCGGGGTGGTCTTTGTAGATGGCTGCTAAAGCGCGCAGCTCTACAGCAGGCGGCTCCTTAGTCGCCCCTACTTCCTTCAAGTACTCGTCTGTCGTAATGGTTCGCACGAGGTGTTCGTTGTGCCGCACTTCCACCTGCGAGTTTGAAGAGTGCCAGTACTCGTATTCTCTTTGAGCTACCGGTATGGTCCATCGATCACCTACGTTCGCCTCGATAATCGCCCGCTTCGCCACGCATTCGGCAAGTTGGCGCACCCATCGACGCGAGCTTCCACCCTCCCCCCGTCGATACTGAGCCAGGCAAACCTCAGCCTCATACTCGTCCTCGGCGATGCGCGCTTCCAGGAACTCCTTGATGTCCATTTTCTCCCCATTCGGTAGGTGTAGCCATTACTAGTGCCCATCTTCATAGAAAGGCTCGTCCGCGTAACATCCCGTGCAGTACCGTCGCTCATGCGGGCCGCCAAACCATCCGTCTCCACGCGGGTATCGGTAGTATCCCCACGAATGGCCAAAGATGCGGCATAAAGCCTTGTGCAGCCAACTCTGAAATGCTCCACGGTTACTAAGGTCAGCCACGGTCGCCAACTCCGAACGTAATCGGGCCTTCAAGGGTCAGCGTAGGGTGATGAATGCAAGACCTCAGTTGGCAGCCACATTCGGGGTCGAGGACAACAGTGCCAGTTAAGAACGGGGCAGCAGCTTCCAGCGCCTCTCTGGCATCGCGCCTGAAAAGTCCATGTATTGACTCTGTTTCGGAATCCCAATCTATGCCCCCGTGGCGCACGTATATGGCCTTTGCCGCCACGTCAACCGCTTCTTCTGTGATACTCATTCGCCGTCCAATTCTCTGAGCGCGTTTTGTAGGGCATTGCGCAGGGTCCCATGGTTCCTGCCAGCTTTTCTAGCCGCAGCATGTATGTCCTCATCGGTCCAGCCGCATAGGTAGTCCATGCTCACTCCGAGGGCTTTAGCGATGCTGATAGCGTTCGACAGTGGCGCGTTGACAAGACCTGATTCAACCTTGGCAATTGTGTTCTGCCTAAGTCCTGCCATCTGCCCAAGTGCTTCTTGAGACAGCCCAGCATTGGTGCGAACAGATTTCACACGCTTACCGAATTCTTCGTTAGCCATCAGCACTACTCCCCCTTCGTCAGGAGATCGGCAATTGACTCCTGCGCAGCTCGCAGGCCATCTCGGTAGCCAGCTGCATAAAGATCGATGTCAGGCTGGTTGCTGGACAGGATGAGCCATTGTGCATTGCACTTGAGAATTTCCGCCAACGTGATTGCTTCGGCTAGGCGAGGCTCGCGCTCCCCTTTCTCAGTTCGGGATACGGATACTTGGCTGTAGGTTGCCCAGCCTGCATCCACCATGCGCCTTGCTAGCTCAGACTGCGACCACCCTTTCGCCTCTCGGCACTCCTGGATCCGCTCTCCGATTGCTACAGTAGACACATCAAACTCCTTGTCAGTTTGGTCTGGCCCTCGGACGTTTGCCCGTCGCGAGGGCCGCATTGATCCACCTTATCTCAGGTGTAGCCATAAGTGTAGCCATGCATCGTCCTGCATGCGCTGATTTGTACAGGAGGGCCCCCTGAGAATCGCCTAAAACTAGCGAAATTAAGCCCCTGTCCAGAAATAAGCGTTTCACTCGTAATGAAAAGGTCATCAGTTCGATTCTGATAGGAAGCTCGGAGCAGAAGAGGCCACGATCCCAGTAACCACAAGGGATCGGGGCCTTTCTCATTCCCCCGCCGGACTCCCCAAAAATGGTCTTAGTGTAGCCGTCAGTGTAGCCAACGACGCTAAACATGCATGGAGTGGAGCCAGCGTGCATGAGGCCAAAAAGTTCGCCTGAAGGTGTAGCCATAGGATGATGCCATGGAAGTAACCCTGACTATCGAGAACAGCGACGGCGAGCAAGGCAGCGTTGCGGCTGTTGGCCCGGACTATGAGACGGCACTGGCCAACGCTAGGGCGCTCATCCCGGAGGACTGCAAAGCCATCGTCATCCGCACGGACGCTTAACCAACGAAAGCCCCCCACCCTCAGTGAGGATGGGGGGCTTCGTTACGTAAGGGAACATAACCGGTCTTATGTTGCCCTTAGCTGGCCGGGTAGGATCGGGGGCAATTACTTCTCTTGGGGGATCCTTGAAACGCTTTGCCGTTATAGCCGTCGCCGTCCTTGTGCTGGCAGGCGGCGGCTACTGGCTGTTCAAACAGGCCCAAGACAAGGCGCAGGCAGCCGAACTGTGCACCGTCGTCAAGGACAACATCAGCAAGAACGGTGAGATCCGCGAGGCCTCCACAGGCACGCGCAAGGTAGCAATCCTGGGTGACTCCTACACTGCCGGTGACGGCCTGGCCGATAAGTCGCGGAACTGGGTACATGACCTTGGCGCCGCCGAGAAGTGGTCAGTGAAGTTCGATGGCGTTGGTATGACTGGGTACGTCAATGGCGGGTACTGCGGTGACCAGCCCTTTAGCGGCAGGGCGACGGCCCTCGCGCATGAGGCCAAGCCTGATTTGCTCATTGTGCAGGGTGGTTTGAATGACGTTGGCTTCTCGTCCACTCAGGTAGAGGCTGCCGCGTACAACGTGCTGTCCAGCATTCCGGCGGGCATTGATGTGGTCGCTGTAGGTCCTGTGGATGCCCCAGCCAGGGACGGCGAACAGGCGGTTGATGCCGCACTGTCCGCCGCCGCTAAGGCAGCAGGGAAACGATACGTCTCAGCGCTGGACTGGCGTCTGGAGTTCCTGCCTGACGCTACCCACCTCACTGAGGCAGGGCATGCCGAGTACGCCCGCCGCGTTGCCGAGGCGATCCGCTAGACAATCATCCGTTTGATGAACGCCACAGCGTCCACAGGCATGGTGTGAGACGGGTCCAAGTGCGCCTGCGTGAGAGATTGGACGACTCGTTCCGGCGCGCCCGTCACAAGTGCCGCCATGGTGTCAGCGTTCGCTGCCTTGTTCACGTCCACGTCAGCGGTTGCAGCGTAGAACCTGAAACCCACCGTCCCGTAGTTCCCAGCGGTCTTCAATACGGGATCATGCCCTGCGGTTTTGGTCCCGTAGTCAGACACCTGATCGCCTGATGCGTGGCTATTGGCGAACGCCGTGACGGCCACAGACGTTCCGTTCGATGCACCCGTGGTGGTGACTACTTCCCGGTTTGCTGTCCCGTTGCCTACGACAAGCAGCGTTCCGACGGTGGGAAAGCTGCTGGTGGTGGGCAGGGATGTCCCGCCCGCGCTCGTCGCACCGGAGAGCGTGCCGCGGGTGATGCCGTAGGCCGTGTCAATCGCGGAGGTGTAGGCCGAGACGCCGTAAAGATTGGCGAGGTTGAACACCGCATCAATGCCAACCACGCCCTTGATGTTCGGGATACGCCCATCAGGCACAGCCAGAGAGGACGCGAGCCCGCCCATCGAACTGCCAATCATGATGACCTTCGTGACCGTCATCCGCGCCGCCATGTAGTTATAGGCGTCCAGATTATCGTCAAGCACGTTCTGATTGCCCCAGTTGTTGGCGTGCCCGTTTGAGGCGATGACAGGCCAGCCCTGCGCCACGCACGCTGCGATGAGCGCCGCGCCCTGGTTCCCCGGTCCAACGCGTTCGTTCTGCGCGTGCGGGTGCGAGTAGATGATGATCGGCCCGGAAGCCGGTAGCCCATCCTGCGGCACCCAGATGCGGGCTGCCTGCCCGTTGGAGGTTGCCACGTCGATGCTGTCCATGCGGTACTTTGCCGGGGCGAACGTGAGCCCGTAGGTGGCGGCCAGCGCCGCTCCTTCGGCTGCTTCCTGATCAGGGGTGAGCTTAGCGTTCCAGACTTTCACGCGGGCAACGTCACCGTTCCAGTACGAGCCACCGCCGTTATTCTGCCCGAGTAACATCCCGTATAGCGCATTGGACCCCACACCACTCACGACATTGACCGGGATGCCGTCCACGCTGAGGCTGGCGTAGCCGTTCTCGAAATGGGCGGTCAAGATGTGGAAGTTGTTGTCAGCCGGGTCACCACCCACTGCAGCCGCCCCAGCAGACAGGCCCCAAGTCAGGCGGGTGGAGTCGATGTAGATGCTCTGCACAGCAGTGGACACGACAGCGGAGAACAGGGTGCGCTGCCCGGTCGTTCCCGAAGTCTTCGCCACGGCCATGATGGTGGTTGGCATCGCGAACGGCCCGAAGGATGCGCACTGCATCCACCCGGACGCGCCAGTGCGGACCACTTGGTGTCCGTTGATGATGTTGGCCTTCAGTGTCGGCTGGCTGGCAGTGGTGATCTGCCGCAGCTTCCAAGCGAACGCGGACGAGTCAGTCCACACGCTAACCGCTGAACCGTCCGCGCCCGTGAGGTTATCAGCGTTCCAGTCGGCCACAAGCGTGGGCAGGTACTTGGCGTCAGCCTGCGCACGGGTGTATCCGGGGATGTCGAGGACGCCCATAATTAGCTCACCACAATCTGGGGGATGTTCGTCGGGGCGCCGTTGGCGTTCCGGGTGATGGTCTGCTGCGTGAAGGTCTTGGTGACGGGCGAGCCATAGGTGATGTTGTAAGCGGTAACCGCTCCCGTGGCATGGCGGGCTGTGATCGTCAGAGCTCCAGGCGTCCCATCCGGCCACTGGACTACAGCGCTCGTGACCTGATCCGAACCATCCAGAGTGACCGCCCCAGCGATCAACAGATCAGGGTTCTTGGCAGCCTGAATCAGTCCGACATAAGTGGCATTAAGTGCCGCTCGGGTGGGGGTGCCCGGTGTGGTGATTTGTGTTTCCACGGCTGCGGGCACGCCAGCGAGTGCAGCCTCAGCGCCCGTCCTTGCTGTCTCTGCACCGGTGCGGGCAGTCTCAGCCCCAGTCTTCGCGGTTTCAGCGCCCGTTCGGGCCGTTTCCGCACCCGTCCTGGCCGTCTGGGCGGCCGTGACTTTCGGATCAACCTGAGTCGTCACCTCAGCAGTTACGGCGGCAGGCACACCAGCAGCAGCAGCCTCAGCCCCAGCACGTGCCGTAGCAGCAGCCGCCGCATCAGCAGCAACAGACAGGGGCGCGAACCGGTCAGGGAACCGCCCATCCTCAAGCATGGGCACACGGCCCGAAGAAACAGCCACTTTAGGCCTCCTGAATTGGCATGATAAGAACAAAGTTGTCGGTAGGATCTGCCTGCCACGACGGGTAGTGAAGAATCAACACTTCCGGGTCATCCGGATCCACAATCGCATGGACGCCCAACTGCGCTTGGTCAAGGGCAGCCCACCACGCCGCTTCCGGATCCGCGGACGGCTCCAACGTTGCGGGGTCCACCCTGACAAGGTCCGTGAAGTCCACAGCCTCAACGTCCGGGACAGTCACATACTCCGTGAACCTCGGCACCCCATTGATCTGCACATACACACGCCACGCCCACTCAACCGACGTCGCAGCAAGATCAACATCCAACCGCCCATCCACGCCGGCCTTCACAGTGAACGGGGCAGGCAACACAAGTTCAGACACGTCACCCGCCACAACACGGGAACGCGTCGGACTAAACGACACCTCACCCGACGCCGCAGCATTCACACCCCCAGGATTCGGGCGCGTCAAAAAGAACCTAACCAACGTCACAGTCAGCTCACAATCTGCCCGTCCGGGCGGTAATTACTTCTTATCCGGAGCGAGCCAAGGCAAGTACTTACGCGTCCACTCAATAACGCCCGGGAGCGCAGCAAGACGCGCCAACGTGGCAGACGCTGCCGTGATCACCACTGCAGCGCCAGCCAGCCACGCATAAAGTGCCGGGGGTAGGTGCTGGCCGAAGCCATCAAGAACCGTCTGGATGATCGGCGGCAGGATCAGTAGCAGACCAACGAATGCCGGGATGCCAACCTGAAACGCCGTCCGAATGGCCGCCTGCCACGGGAACCGCGCCTGAGTCGTCGCGGGGAGTGCTTCGTGATCACCCATTGCTAGCCCTCCTGGCTCAATGTGACGGTGGTGGTTGCGATGGCTTCGAGGCCGGCCAGTGCTTCCTCAGCGCCTGCCTTGGCCGCAGCCTTCATGGCATCGACGTCGATCGGTTGACCGTTGCCAAGGTTCTCAAGCGCGGCAAGAATTGCACGCTGGCCGCCCTGCAGGTCCGCGAGCATCTGCGGGATAGGACCAGCAAGACGCTTGCCATCTTCGCCGGGAAGTATCAGAGTGGTGAGGCTATCCAGACGGCGCTGGTTTTCCTCCCCAACGAGCATGAAGCCTGGATGCTTCTTGCCGGCCGCGTCAGTCCAACCGTCCGCAGCGAGATCCTTGATGTATTCGAGAATGCGGTCTGCTTCAGCCACAGTGATATCTCCTTCGGGTGTGATGGTTGAGCTTTCGAGGTTGATGTAGTCGCCAGCTACGACAGTCACACCTTCGATGTCTTCCGTCCACCCAAGGAAGGTGAGCGGGTTACTGCCTGCGTAGTAGCGGATCAGGTGAGACATGTTCGGGTGATGGTGCGGGGTATTTGAGTCATCGCTTGTGGAGTAGACCGAACCGTCCGGGGCCAGCAAAGCCACATGCCCGAGCGGGTTCGTAGCGAGGCTGAACCAGACAGGCACCCACACGCCGGCGGGGAAGTTCCAGTCCCTGTGCTTCCGCTGGGCGGCGTTCCATCCAGCAGTTGCGCTGGGGTACAGCCCATCCAGCCCGTATGTCTGCCGCACGTACATCAGGCAGTAGCCAGGCTTGCACCAGATATCCGGGTTAGGGGTAATCAACTGAGCCGTCATGACGCCTCCTTTACTTGGGTAGTTCGGTCAGGAGCGGCGGCCACTTCGGGAACTCATCCGGATCCGTGCCATGCTCTTCAGTAC
>Ga0207655_1000636_pt1 | contig 42071 bp, 33 predicted proteins | sample KBSM44metaG_FD_184398 | JGI IMG/M metagenome (GOLD analysis project Ga0207655, IMG submission 184398) | Miscanthus rhizosphere microbial communities from Kellogg Biological Station, Michigan, USA - KBS M4-4 metaG (SPAdes) (version 2) | ecosystem: Host-associated > Plants > Roots > Rhizosphere >...
GCTCAACGGATAAAAGGTACTCCGGGGATAACAGGCTGATACCGCCCAAGAGTTCATATCGACGGCGGTGTTTGGCACCTCGATGTCGGCTCATCACATCCTGGGGCTGAAGTAGGTCCCAAGGGTATGGCTGTTCGCCATTTAAAGTGGTACGCGAGCTGGGTTTAGAACGTCGTGAGACAGTTCGGTCCCTATCTGCCGTGGGCGTTGGAAGATTGAGAGGGGTTGCTCCTAGTACGAGAGGACCGGAGTGAACGCACCACTGGTGTTCGGGTTGTCATGCCAATGGCACTGCCCGGTAGCTAAGTGCGGAAAAGATAAGCGCTGAAAGCATCTAAGCGCGAAACTTGCCTCGAGATGAGTCTTCCCTGGGCCTTTAAGGCCCCTGAAGGAACGTTTAAGACTAAGACGTTGATAGGCTGGGTGTGTAAGTGCAGCGATGCATTGAGCTAACCAGTACTAATGATCCGTGAGGCTTAACCTTACAACACCGAAGGTGTTTTAGAGCAGACGATTTGATTTTCAGCGAAGTTCTTAGATTGGTTTCGATGGCGACACGAAAGTGAAGCGGTTGGAATGAAACAGAATTTGCCTGGCGGCAATAGCGCGGTGGTCCCACCTGACCCCATGCCGAACTCAGAAGTGAAACGCCGTAGCGCCGATGGTAGTGTGGGGTCTCCCCATGCGAGAGTAGGACACTGCCAGGCATCAAATAAACGTTATCAGCCTGACATCTGGTAATGAGCGAAATCGCCGAGGCGGTTTTGCCGGCATCGCGAGATGCAACGTAAAAGAATCGGTGGAGCGGTAGTTCAGTTGGTTAGAATACCTGCCTGTCACGCAGGGGGTCGCGGGTTCGAGCCCCGTCCGTTCCGCCACTTATTTAAATTATGCCTGCTGCTTAGCAGGCATAATGTTAAGCGTAATATAGGGGCGTAGCTCAGTTGGTAGAGCACCGGTCTCCAAAACCGGGTGTCGCGAGTTCGAGTCTCTCCGCCCCTGCCATATTGCAAACCCTTTGCGAAAGCGAAGGGTTTTTTTTGCTTTTCATTTCCCCTTCTTTGCTATTTCTCTGAAAAACCGCTCAAAATTCCCACCGAAACTGTTCCAAATTTAAACACTCCTCGTTGGGTTTATGCTCAAGACGCTTGTGCGGTGGCGCTCATTATTCTCAACGAAAGCCACGGCCCGAAGGACAGAAATGACCTGCGTAATCTGCAGACATGGTGAAGATAGGGTGATGAGGAGAAGCGGTGAAGCCGGGCCTCCAGGCAATATTCTCTCTATCGGCACGTTCCCGGTATTGGCCTGCTGATATTGGCCTCCAGAAGGCGATGAGCGCGTTTTGGCTGAACAGACGAACCAACCCCCATCTTTGCGTCAGAAGCCGTTATAGCGCCTCAGGCTGCGGTATTTAAAGGTATTTTCAGCAATTGCCGGATCAACGGCTGTTGGTCGCTGTTTTGCAGCCAGACGGCGTACAGCGGACGGACAATCGTTGGGATCTCGGCGGCCGCAATCAGCTGCGGGTACTCTTTTTCCCATTGGCTTGGCAGGAAGGCACAGCCGCCGGTGGTTTCCAGCAGTTGGCGCGTCAGGTGCGCGGAGGTGGTGGTAAGCACTGGCACATTGTCACCCTCCAACATGCGGCTTTCCTGCTGATGAAAATCGGCGCCCCATTCCAGCTTGATATAGGGCATAGGTACCTGCTTTTCGCGGAGGCTGGAAGAGAACAGGCGCAGCGAGAAGTTTCCCAACAGCTGGCTCGCCAGCTCATCCATCTTGGGGGGCTCGGTGGTGATGAGCAAATCGAGCTGTCTTTCATGCAGCTGTTTTACCAAAGAGTGCCTTAGCGCCACCCTGGCCTCCAGCTGCAACGCCTCGCGTTGTTGGTAGAGGGATTGCAGCCAGGGGGTGAGATAAGCCTCCCACAGCGAAGCGGTGGCGCCTATCGACAGCTCGGTATGCTGCAGCGATCGCACCACCTCTTTTTTCGCCAGTTGCCAGGTGTTCATCAGGCTCTCTGCATAGGGCAGAAGCCGCTCTCCGGCCGGCGTCAGGCGGATATTGTTGCGGTGGCGGGTGAATAAATTTGCGCCCAATTGGTTTTCCAACTGGCGGATGCGGAAACTGACCGCTGATTGCGTTAAGTACAAGGATTCTGCGGCTCGGCCAAAGTGGCGCGTTCTACTGACCTCCAAAAAGGTTTTCAGTAATTCGGTATCCACACCTATCTCCAAAAAATTTTGTCGTTAAGATTTAAATGTTTTGTTTTACACAATGTCAAGCCTATCTAATACTCCGCGCCATAAACAGCACGGCCATGAGAGAATTAGGAGCGTGTCAGATGGCGGATAGCTTCACCACGACCAATCGTTTTTTTGATAATAAACATTATCCTCGCGGGTTCTCCCGCCACGGCGATTTCACCATTAAAGAGGCGCAATTGCTAGAGCGCTTCGGGTATGCGTTCAACGAGTTGGACTCGGGCAAACGCCAGCCGGCCACTGAAGAAGAACAGCAGTTCGTCGCAGTGTGTCATGGTGAGCGCGAGCCTGTGACCGAGCAGGAAAAAGTATGGGCTAAATATCTGGCGCGCACACGCCGCCCGAAAAAATTCCATACCCTGTCCGGCGGCAAGCCGCAGGCTGACGCGGTGGAAGATTACACCGAGAGCGATGATTGATGATGATGGGGCCTGCGGGCCCCATTTTTATTCCAGGCTGTGATGCAGCTGCAACAACAGGCGGTCCATACAACGATAGCCTAAGGCTTCGCTCAAATGCCGCTTATCGATGTTCTTATCCCCCGCTAAATCCGCCAACGTGCGCGCCACTTTCAAAATCCGCTGCCAGGCGCGAACCGATAATCCCAGCGCGTGCAGGGTGGTTTCCAAAAATTCGGCGTCTGCCGCCCGCAGTGAACAGTCCCGTTCGACCTCCCGGTTGCTCAGCAAGGCATTAATCTTGCCTGCCCGCTTGATCTGCGCGTCGCGCGCCAGCAGAACCCGGGCGCGCACCTGAGCGCTATTTTCTCCAGGCGCCCGGTGCTTGCTGAGAATACCCGGAGGTAACAGCGGCACGTCGATCGACAGATCGAAACGATCGAGAAAGGGTCCGGAGAGACGGCCCAGATAGCGCAACACTTGCTGAGGGGAGGCGCGGTTATGCACCCCCTGGTGGTGCCCGGTTGGGCTGGGGTTCATCGCCGCAATCAGCTGGACCCTGGCCGGAAAACAGACCTTGGCGTTGGCGCGTGATATCACGATCTCGCCGGACTCCAGCGGTTCGCGCAGCGCGTCCAGTACCCGGCGTTCGAATTCGGGCAGCTCGTCCAGAAACAGCACGCCGTTGTGCGCCATGGATATTTCACCTGGCCGCGGCAGCGATCCCCCGCCGACCAGCGCCGCCATGGAGGCGCTATGGTGCGGCGCGCGAAACGGCCGTTGGCGCCAGGGCAAGGGTTCTGCGTCATGGCGCAGCAGGCTGGCTACCGCCACGCTCTCCAGCGCTTCCTGTTCGGTCAACGGCGGCAGCAGGCCGGTCAGTCGGCTGGCCAACATGGTTTTGCCCGTTCCCGGCGGGCCAATCAACAGCAGGTTGTGGCCGCCGGCGGCGGCAATCTCCAGCGCTCGCTTGGCCTGTTCCTGAGCGATGATGTCCTGCAGGTCGGCCAGTTCCGGTGGCGTATGGGCGGCGGGGAGCGCGCTGGCGGCCGCCAGTTCCCGCTGGCCATGCAGGAAGGCGCAGACTTCTTGCAGGTGCTGCGCCACCCGGGTTTCGCCCTGTGCGATCAGGCCGACCTCGTGGCCATTGTCCGCCGACAGGATTAAGCGCCGCCCGGCCTCTGCCGCCGCCAGCGCCGCCGGGATCGCGCCCCTCACCGCCCGCAGCGCGCCGGATAATGCCAGCTCGCCGAGGAATTCATAACGCGCCAGCGTTTCGACGGGTAGCTGTTCGGAGGCGGCGAGGATCGCCAGTGCGATCGGCAGATCGTAGCGGCCGCCTTCTTTCGGCAGATCGGCCGGCGCCAGATTCACGGTGATGCGCCGGGCGGGAAAAGTAAAACCGCTATTAATCAATGCGCTGCGAACCCTGTCGCGCGCTTCTTTTACCGTGGTTTCCGGCAGGCCGACCAGCGTCAGGCCGGGCAGACCATTACTGATATGCACTTCCACCGTCACCGAAGGGGCCTGCACGCCGATCGTGGCCCGGGTATAGATAACCGCCAATGACATATCGCTCTCCTTGCTGAGGGCGACATGATGCGCGATCGGCGTGAGAGGAATCAGTTATCGTTGCTGTTTTTGCCGGAGGGTGCGCAAATAAATTATATTATTTCATATAGATAGAATTTATTTGTGAACGGCTTCGCAACCGGTGGCAATACCCCCTAACAATTGCGTGAAGGCTGCAACACATTAGCAGGCTACTCAAGTTGCCATCGCAGGCTTAATGGGTGTATTTAACAATTGATTAAAATAAACATCACTCCGTTAACAAACCCCGACCGCCGCCGCATTCTGCCCGGCAGCCGCTAAACCTCCTGACTACGTACTCTAGGGTAGGGATAACACTATGTTTGGTTGGACCTCGCTGCAACGCAATGCGGCAATCGCCAGCTTTTCAAGCTGGACGCTCGATGCTTTCGATTTTTTCGTGCTGGTGTTTCTGCTCAGCGACATCGCCCAATCCTTCCACGTCGGCATGGAGGAGGTCACGCTGGCGATCCTGCTGACGCTGGCGGTGCGGCCGATAGGCGCGCTGATCTTTGGCCGCGCGGCAGAGAAATACGGCCGTAAGCCGATTCTGATGCTCAACATCGTCTTTTTCTCGGTATTTGAGCTGCTGTCCGCCGCGGCGCCCTCGCTGACGGTATTTCTGCTGTTGCGCGTGTTGTACGGCGTGGCGATGGGCGGAATTTGGGGCGTGGCGTCGTCGCTGGCGATGGAGACCATTCCGGATCGTTCACGCGGCCTGATGTCGGGCATTTTCCAGGCCGGTTATCCGTTCGGCTATCTGTTGGCGGCGGTGGTCTATGGGCTGTTGTTCGAAGCGGTGGGCTGGCGCGGCATGTTTGTCATCGGCGCGGCGCCGATCTTGCTGCTGCCGTTTATTTACTATTGCGTGCAGGAATCGCCGGTGTGGTTGGCGGCGCGTGAGCGCAAAGAGAGCACCGCCTTGCTGCCGGTATTGAAGAGTCATTGGAAGCTGTGCGGTTATCTGGTGCTGCTGATGGCGGCGTTCAATTTCTTCTCGCACGGTACGCAGGATCTGTATCCGGTGTTCCTGAAAGTTCAGCACGGTTTCGACCCTAAAACCGTCAGTATCATCGCCATTAGCTACAATATCGCTTCAATTATCGGCGGTGTGTTCTTCGGGACGCTGTCGGAAAAAATCGGCCGTAAGAAAGCGATTATCATCGCCGCGCTGCTGGCGCTGCCGGTGATCCCGCTGTGGGCGTTTTCCAGCGGCTCGTTGATGTTGGGGATCGGCGCTTTCCTGATGCAGTTCATGGTGCAGGGCGCCTGGGGCGTGGTGCCGACCTACCTGACCGAACTGGTGCCGGCCAACACTCGCGCGGTGCTGCCGGGGTTCGTGTATCAGCTGGGTAATTTGATCGCGTCGGTCAACGCCACCCTGCAGGCGACCATAGCCGAACATAACGGCCATAACTACGGCCTGGCGATGGCGATCATCGCCGGCACGGTGGCGCTGGTAATCGCTTTGCTGGTGTTCTTCGGCAAGGACACCCGGGGCAAGGCCATCACCGGCGAAGTGAAAACCGCCGGCGTGCGCGCTAGCGTTTGAAATCCGGGCAGTTTGCACGAGGTATGACCAGGTTGCGCCGAATAATAACGCAAAAAAAGTGTTGTCATGCCGCGCGCGACTATGGTACCTCTGTAGGCATTAGTTCGAAACGAGCACAGTGAACAAACCCATTATGAAAGCCTTTGCCCAAGTGATTAGCCTAGTCGTGATTAGCGTGGTGGTGATTATTATCCCACCGTGCGGGGCTGCACTTGGACGAAGAAAGGCTTAGAAAACAAGCCGGAATCGCAAGAGAACCCCCGCACCGTCAGGTCCGGGGGTTTTTTATTGGCCAGAGAAAAGTGAAGCAAGGGGCAGAGAATGAGAAACAGAATAAAATCCTGCAGTTGTCGAAGTAAGGCGGGGGAATAACTATGAATGGCGCTCAGTGGGTGGTTCAAGCGTTGCGTGCGCAGGGGGTAGATACGGTATTCGGCTATCCGGGCGGCGCAATCATGCCGGTGTACGATGCATTGTATGACGGCGGGGTAGAACACCTGCTGTGCCGTCATGAGCAGGGCGCCGCAATGGCCGCCATCGGCTACGCCCGCGCGACCGGCAAAGTTGGCGTGTGCATCGCCACATCCGGCCCCGGCGCCACCAACCTGATCACCGGCCTCGCCGATGCGCTGCTCGATTCTGTCCCCGTCGTCGCCATCACCGGTCAGGTAGGTTCCACGCTGATCGGCACCGATGCTTTTCAGGAGATCGATGTTCTCGGCCTGTCTCTGGCCTGTACCAAACACAGCTTCCTGGTGGAATCCCTCGACGCGTTGCCGGGCATCATGGCGGAGGCCTTCGCCATCGCCGGCAGCGGCCGCCCGGGCCCGGTACTGATCGACATCCCGAAAGACATCCAGCTGGCGCAGGGTGAACTGCATCCGCATCTGATGCCGGTTGAAGAAGCGTTCGATTATCCGGCTGCGGCGTTGGCGCAGGCCGCCGAGCTGTTGGGGCAGGCGCGCAAACCTATGCTGTACGTCGGCGGCGGCGTCGGCATGGCGCAGGCGGTGCCGGCGCTGCGCGAGTTTATCGCCGTTACCGGCATGCCGAACGTCGCAACCCTGAAAGGGCTGGGCGCACCGGACGCCGGGCACCCGTCCTACCTGGGCATGCTGGGCATGCACGGCACCAAAGCCGCCAACCTGGCGGTACAGGAGTGCGACCTGCTGATCGCCGTCGGCGCGCGTTTTGACGATCGCGTCACCGGCAAACTGAACGCCTTCGCCCCACACGCCAAAGTGATCCACATGGATATCGATCCGGCGGAAATGAGCAAATTGCGCCAGGCGCACGTGGCGCTGCAGGGCGACTTGAAAGCCCTGTTGCCGGCGCTGCAGCAGCCGCTGAACATCGCCGACTGGCAGCGGCGAACGGCGGAGCTGAAAGAGAGTCACGCCTGGCGCTACGATCATCCGGGCCAGCCGATTTACGCGCCGCTGCTGTTGAAGCAGCTGTCCGAACGCAAGCCGGCCAACAGCGTGGTGACCACCGACGTCGGCCAGCACCAGATGTGGGCCGCGCAGCACATGGCCTTCGAACGCCCGGAGAACTTCATCACTTCAAGCGGTTTGGGCACCATGGGGTTCGGCGTGCCGGCCGCGGTGGGTGCTCAGATGGCGCGGCCTGAAGATACGGTCATCTGCGTATCGGGCGATGGCTCTTTCATGATGAACGTGCAGGAGTTGGGCACCATCAAGCGCAAGCAGCTGCCGGTGAAAATCGTGCTGCTGGATAACCAGCGTCTGGGGATGGTGCGTCAGTGGCAACAGCTGTTTTTCGACGGCCGCTACAGCGAAACCAACCTCTCCGATAACCCCGACTTCCTGATGCTGGCCGCCGCCTTCGGCATTCCCGGCCAGCGCATCAGCCGCAAAGATCAGGTCGCAGACGCGCTCGACGCGCTGTTCAACACCGAAGGGCCTTATCTGCTGCAGGTCTCGATAGATGAACTCGAAAACGTCTGGCCGCTGGTGCCGCCGGGCGCCGGCAACGAAACCATGTTGGAGAAAATATCATGATGCAGCATCAACTCTCGATCCACGCGCGCTTTCGCCCTGAAATGTTAGAGCGCGTATTGCGCGTCGTGCGTCATCGCGGCTTTCAGGTTTGTGCTATGAATATGGTTTCGGCGGTAAATACCGACAATATTAATATTGAATTGACCGTTGCCAGCCAGCGCCCGGTAGATCTACTGTCATCCCAATTAAGCAAACTGATGGACGTCTCCTGCGTTGAGATCCAGCAACCAACATCACAACAAATACGCGCCTGATGCGCACAGAAGGATAGATAACAATGACGAAGAAAGCCGATTACATTTGGTTCAATGGTGAGATGGTTCCATGGGCTGAGGCCAAGGTGCACGTGATGTCGCACGCGTTGCATTACGGCACGTCGGTGTTTGAAGGGGTGCGTTGCTACGACTCCCACAAAGGCCCGGTGGTGTTCCGGCACCGTGAACATATGCAGCGTCTGCACGACTCGGCGAAGATCTACCGCATGCCGGTGTCGCAAAGCGTCGATGAGCTGATGGAGGCCTGCCGCGCCACGCTGCGTAAAAACAATTTGGTCAGCGCTTATATTCGTCCGCTGGTGTTTGTCGGCGACGTCGGCATGGGCGTCAACCCGCCGGCCGGTTACACAACAGACGTGATTATCGCGGCGTTTCCTTGGGGTGCGTATCTGGGTGAAGAAGCGCTGGATCAAGGCATCGATGCGATGGTCTCTTCCTGGCAGCGCGTAGCGCCAAATACCATTCCTACCGCGGCCAAGGCCGGCGGCAACTATTTGTCCTCCCTGCTGGTGGGCAGCGAAGCGCGCCGCCACGGCTATCAGGAAGGCATCGCGCTCGACGTGCACGGCTATATCTCCGAAGGCGCGGGCGAGAACCTGTTCGAAGTGAAAGACGGCGTGCTGTTCACCCCGCCGTTCACCTCTTCGGCGCTGCCGGGCATCACCCGCGACGCCATCATCAAGCTGGCGAAAGACATGGGCTTTGAAGTGCGCGAGCAGGTGCTGTCGCGCGAGTCGCTGTACCTGGCCGACGAAGTGTTCATGTCCGGCACCGCGGCGGAAATCACCCCGGTGCGCAGCGTCGACGGCATTCAGGTCGGCATCGGCAAATGCGGCCCGGTGACCAAACAGATCCAGCAGGCGTTCTTCGGCCTGTTTACCGGCAAGACCGAAGACAAATACGGTTGGTTGGACCCGGTTAATCAATAACGGCTGACGACAGACAAGATAAGAATATCCAGGCGGTTCGTTCGCCGCCTGCAATAAATACATTTGGAGTGAAGAGCATGCCTAAGTACCGTTCCGCCACCACCACCCACGGCCGCAACATGGCGGGTGCCCGCGCATTATGGCGCGCGACCGGGATGACCGACGCCGATTTCGGCAAGCCGATTATTGCGGTGGTCAACTCCTTTACCCAGTTTGTCCCGGGCCATGTGCATCTGCGCGATCTGGGCAAGCTGGTTGCAGAACAGATTGAAGCCTCCGGCGGCGTCGCCAAGGAGTTCAACACCATCGCGGTGGACGACGGCATCGCCATGGGCCACGGCGGCATGCTCTATTCCCTGCCGTCGCGCGAGCTGATCGCCGACTCGGTCGAATACATGGTGAACGCCCACTGCGCCGACGCGATGGTGTGCATCTCCAACTGCGACAAAATCACCCCGGGCATGCTGATGGCGTCGCTGCGCCTGAACATTCCGGTGATCTTCGTTTCCGGCGGCCCGATGGAAGCCGGCAAAACCAAACTGTCCGACAAGCTGATCAAGCTGGACCTGATCGACGCGATGATCCAGGGCGCCAACCCGAACGTCAGCGACGCCGACAGCGCGCAAATCGAACGCTCCGCCTGCCCGACCTGTGGCTCCTGCTCCGGCATGTTCACCGCCAACTCGATGAACTGCCTGACCGAGGCGCTGGGCCTGTCGCAGCCGGGCAACGGCTCGCTGCTGGCGACCCACGCCGACCGTAAAGACCTGTTCCTGAATGCCGGCAAACGCATCGTGGATCTGACCAAGCGTTACTACGAGCAGGACGACGAAAGCGCGCTGCCGCGCAGCATCGCCAACAAGGCGGCGTTCGAAAACGCCATGACGCTGGATATCGCCATGGGCGGCTCGACCAACACCGTGCTGCACCTGCTGGCGGCGGCTCAGGAAGGCGAAGTCGACTTCACCATGGCGGACATCGACCGCCTGTCACGCAAGGTGCCGCATCTGTGCAAAGTGGCGCCGAGCACCCAGAAATACCATATGGAAGACGTGCACCGCGCCGGCGGCGTGCTGGCTATCCTGGGCGAGCTGGATCGCGCTGGCCTGATGAACCGCGACGTCGACAACATCCTCGGCATGAAGCTGCCGGAAACGCTGGATAAGTACGACATCATGCTGACCCAGGACCCGGCGGTGAAGAAAATGTTCCGCGCCGGCCCGGCGGGCATCCGCACCACTCAGGCGTTCTCGCAGGATTGCCGCTGGGACACCCTGGACGATGACCGCGCCGAAGGCTGCATCCGCTCGCTGGAAAACGCCTTCAGCCTGGAAGGCGGCCTGGCGGTGCTGTACGGCAACATGGCGGAAGACGGCAGCATCGTGAAAACCGCCGGCGTCGACAAAGACAACCTGACCTTCCGCGGCCCGGCCAAGGTTTATGAAAGCCAGGATACCGCGGTAGAAGCCATCCTCGGCGGCAAAGTGGTGGCCGGCGACGTGGTGGTGATCCGCTACGAGGGGCCGAAAGGCGGGCCGGGCATGCAGGAGATGCTGTATCCGACCACCTATCTGAAGTCGATGGGGCTGGGTAAGGCCTGTGCGCTGATCACCGATGGCCGCTTCTCCGGCGGCACCTCCGGCCTGTCGATCGGTCACGTTTCGCCGGAAGCGGCCAACGGCGGTCTGATCGCGCTGATTGAAGACGGCGACATGATCGACATCGATATTCCAAAACGCAGTATGGTGCTGGACGTGCCGGACAGCGAACTGGCGGCCCGCCGTGAAGTCGAACTGGCACGCGGCGATCTGGCCTGGACGCCGAAAAATCGCCAGCGTCAGGTTTCCTTCGCGCTGCGCGCCTACGCCACCTTGGCCACCAGCGCCGACAAAGGCGCGGTGCGAGACAAAAGCAAGCTGGGAGGCTAAGCGGCATGGCGGCACCACAACCCTTACCCGACGCCCCCTGCGGCGCGGAATATTTGCGAGCGGTGCTCCGCTCGCCGGTTTACGAGGTGGCTCAGGTCACCCCGCTACAGGCCATGAGTAAAATATCTTCGCGCCTCGGCAATACCGTGTTGGTGAAGCGCGAGGATCGCCAGCCGGTGCACAGCTTTAAGCTGCGCGGGGCTTACGCGATGATCGCCAGCCTGAACGAAGAGCAAAAGGCGCGCGGCGTGGTCACGGCTTCGGCCGGCAACCACGCGCAGGGCGTCGCCTTCTCCGGCAAGCGGCTGGGGATTAAAACGCTGATCGTGATGCCGGTTTCCACCGCCGATATCAAGGTCGATGCGGTGCGCGGCTTCGGCGGCGAAGTGCTGCTGCACGGCGCCAACTTCGACGAGGCCAAGGCCAAGGCGATCGAGCTTTCGCAACAGCAGGGCATGACCTTCGTGCCGCCGTTCGATCACCCGACGGTGATCGCCGGGCAGGGCACGCTGGCGATGGAGCTGCTGCAGCAGGACGCGCATCTGGACCGGGTATTCGTGCCGGTCGGCGGCGGCGGCCTGGCCGCCGGGGTGGCGGTGCTGATCAAACAGCTGATGCCGCAGATCAAGGTGATCGGCGTGGAGGCGGAAGACTCCGCCTGCCTGCGGGCGGCGCTGGATGCCGGGCAGCCGGTGGATCTGGCGCGCGTCGGGCTGTTTGCCGAGGGCGTGGCGGTGAAACGCATCGGCGACGAAACCTTCCGCCTGTGCCGCGAATACCTGGACGACGTGATCACCGTCGACAGCGATGCCATCTGCGCGGCGGTCAAAGACCTGTTCGAAGACGTGCGAGCCATCGCCGAACCTTCCGGCGCGTTGGCGCTGGCCGGGCTGAAGAAATACGTGCAGCAGCACAACATTCAGGGCGAACGTCTGGCGCACGTGCTCTCCGGCGCCAACCTGAACTTCCACGGTTTGCGCTATGTCTCCGAGCGCTGCGAGCTGGGCGAACAGCGCGAAGCGCTGCTGGCGGTCACCATTCCGGAACAGCAGGGCAGCTTCCTCAAGTTCTGCCAGCTGCTGGGCGGCCGCGCGGTGACCGAGTTCAACTACCGTTACGCCGATGCGGACAACGCCTGCATTTTCGTCGGCGTGCGCCTGACGCGCGGCCACGCCGAGCGGCTGGAGATCATCGACGAGCTGGATCGCGGCGGTTATCAGGTGGTGGATCTGTCCGATGACGAAATGGCCAAGCTGCACGTGCGCTATATGGTCGGCGGGCGCCCGTCGAAACCGCTGCGCGAGCGGCTGTACAGCTTCGAGTTCCCTGAATCGCCGGGTGCGTTGCTGAAGTTCCTGCAGACGCTGGGCACCCACTGGAACATCTCGCTGTTCCACTACCGCAGCCACGGCACCGACTTCGGCCGGGTGCTGGCGGCCTTCGAGCTGTCGCAGACCGAGCCTGAGTTCGAACAGCACCTGCAGGCGCTGGGCTACGATTGCCACGATGAAACAGACAACCCGGCGTTCCGCTTCTTTTTGCAGGGTTGATGAGGAATTCATAAGTAATCGTGACCTATAAATCAGTTTGTGGGTTGCATGGTTGTGGTTTTGTTGTGCATTTTTATACTGCCAATACTTTTGACGTATAGGGATGCACGACAATGACCACCGCTTTTTCTTCGCCGCGGGGTTCCCCCGAAGATAATTTGACCCGTGCCGAGTTCGCTCGCATGCTTGGCAACGCGAATGTGCAGGAACTGTATCGGGACATTAATTTGCAGGCCTTGCAAGATGCGTTGGACTGCAACATCGCTTTTCATGGGGTAGGCATTATTTTTTCTGACGGCCAAAATTCATTTTTGGTCAGGCCGACACAACACACGGGTTACTCAACGTCTTCGCAGGTAACCCACGTCGTTATCACCAAAACGGCTGCGCATACTTCCCGTATGGCGGCGACCAACACGATGTCCGAAGCTTTGATCAAACCGAGTGTCAGTAAAGAATTGGCTTCGGCGGCGCTTTCTTGCGGTACGCTGCTGGTTTCCGTTTTTTTACTGGCATCGGGGAGTGTCGCCGTGCCCTTTACCGGCGGTACAAGTTCAGCCATTGCCTATTTAGGCTATGCCGGAATGGCAGCAGGTGCTCTGCAGTGCGGCAATGGCCTGTATCGTGTGAATAAGCTTTATGATGGGAAGGGCGACGAGCTTGCTCAGCTGGATTCAGAGCAGTGGTACATTGCTACCAGCACCATACTCGACGTCATCTCTTTGGCCAGTGCTGGAGCTGCATTGAAAGAAGCGGCTATGACCTACCGCGCGATGCGCAGAGTCTCGGCGCGTAAGGCGGCGGAATGGTTGAAAAGCTTGCCGCGCAGTGAAAGGAAACGGCTGACTGAAAATATCATTCGGGCGGAAAATCCGGGAATTACCAATCAGGTATTAAAGCAGATGGTTAAGACGGGTTTGTACCCAAAACGTTATCCGACGGAAGCCATCCAGAACGGGCTTCGTCAGCAGTTGAAGTCGGCGTTGAATAATTCTATGGCGTTTGTGGGCAGCGGTATTAGCGGTACTTTGTCTTCGCCCGTCAATGTAAAAACTACGGGGCAGTATTTTGTTGGGGTCATGCAGAAATTACCGCAGATGGTGAGGTGATGGCAGACTGGATTATTAACCGCCTGATATCTCAAGGGCGAGAAATGGAACATCAGGTATCTACGCGCGATCATGCCGTCTTTGCCGGTGTAGATAAGCAATTGGAGCAGCATTTTCTCACGCCAGGGCAACGTTTATCACCGCCTGGAGTGGGGAATGTGATGCTGCTGATGATTTGCCTGACGCTGGGGGTGGCAGGAACGATGGGGCTATTGGCCGATGTGGCCTTTTCCGTTGGCGGCAGGGCTTCCGCCACTACGCTGATGGGCAGCGGCGCGCTCATGGCCGTCTGGATGACGCTGATCCTGTTTCAACTGGTACAGGGTAAAAACAGTGGGGTGATATTGCTGAAATATTATCTTGCCATGCTGGGTTTATTGCTGGTGGGCGCGCTGGCTGGCTGGGCTGCAAATGTTACCGGCATTGCCAACGGTGTGATGTTGCTCTGTGCCGGTATTGGCGGGTTTTTTTTCAGTAATCGGACGATATTTTATCTGTACGTTGCCTATTTCAGGACGCGCCGGCGCGTTTTTCTAAAGCGTCGTTGGCAGATAGAAGGCATGCGTAACCCCCGATAAAGACACTGCTATGGGAAAGAATATGACACAACCATTCACCGGCTTTAGCCAGCAGGGTTTGAATTTCCTGCAGCAGGTGCGGATTGAAAACGATAAAGAGTGGTTCGAGGCCAATCGCGGTGTTTACGATCGGGAACTGCTGACGCCGTTCCGTGCGCTGGTGGAACAGCTTGCGCCGGCCATGCTGGCGATTGACCCGCAGTTCGAAACCCGGCCGGCGATCGGCAAAACGCTGTCGCGCATTCACCGCGATACGCGCTTTTCTCACGATAAGTCGCGCTACCGCAGCCGCATGTGGCTGACGTTCAAGCGGCCGAGCAAGGACTGGAAGGATGCGCCGGTGTATTTCTTCGAGCTGGGGCCGGACATGCTGCGGTACGGGCTGGGTTATTACAGCGCCAACAAGCCGACCATGGATCTGTTTCGCCATACGTTGAAGCACCGGCCGCAGCAGTTCCTGGAGGCGGCGGCCTGCTGCCGGCCGCCGTTCGAGCTGGTGGGGGAAAGCTACAAGCGCCCGCTGGTGAAAGAGCAGGCGGCGGAGATCGCCACCTGGTACAACCGCAAATCCTTTGCCGTGATGGCCACCGATCCTCAGGTGGAAAAGCTGTTCAGCGCCGGACTGGCCCAGACGCTGGCTCAGAGCTTCCTGCAGCTGGAGCCGCTCTACCACTGGCTGATGCAGGTGGAAGCGATGAAGCAGATCGACCCGGCGGATCTCTAAATCCCCACCTCGCTACCTGGGGTGCAGCAAACGCCAGAATGCGTCGATCAGCGGATCGCTGAGGCGTTTTTTCTGCACGCAAACGCCCAGCTCGAACGGCTCGACCATCGAGATGTTTTCCAGCTGCGAAATGCGGTTGCGCACCGGTTCCGGGCTGTTGTCCACCACTACGCTCGGGATCAGCGCAATGCCGCAGCCCAGCGCCACCATCGAGACGATGGCTTCATGGCCGCCGACGGTGGCGTAAATCAGCGGATTGCTGATGCGCTGGCGACGGAACCACAGCTCGATGCGTTTTCGCGAAGGCCCGTGCTCCGGCAGGATAAAGGGAATATCGGCCCAGTCGGGCTTCTCGGCAAACGCCTGGGTGCGCACCGCGCAGGGCAGCGCCGGGGCGATCAGCACCAGCGGAATTTCGCCGATTTTGGTGAACGCCACGCTGGCGGGCAGCGTCTCCGGCCGGCCGGCGATGCCGAGGTCGGCCTCGTTGGACTGCACTTTATCGACCGCGTCGGCGGCGTCGCCGGTGGTCAGCTTGATTTCCACCAGCGGATGCTGCGCGCGGAAACGGTCGAGGATCGGCGGCAGGTGGCTGTAGGCGGCGGTGACCGAACAGAACAGCCGCAGCTCGCCGCTCAGCGAAGGGCCGTGCTGGCCGAGCGAATGCTTCAGCTGCTGGTACTGCAACAGCGTTTGCTGGGCAAAATCCTTCAGCTGTTCGCCGGCGTCGGTGAGCTGCACGGTGCGGTTATCGCGTAAAAACAGCGGCTGCCCGAGGATCTCTTCCAGCCGCTGGATCTGGCGGGAAAGCGTCGACGGGCTGACGTGCATCGCCTTGGCGGTGCGGCCAAAGTGATGGCTTTCAGCAAGATGGAGGAACAGCTTTAAATCACGCAAATCCATATCGGTACGCTCGCAGTGAGAGTGTTGCATAAATTGCAATGTCACGTTCGTAATATATCAATTTAAGCAACGCATTTCCTGTTATACATTGAGTTTAACGAATCTCCGCACAGACAGGGCGGGGAATGAAAATAACAAGCAAGACACAACATCTAACTGGAGTACCACCATGGCTAACTATTTCAACACATTGAACCTGCGTCAGCAGTTGGCGCAATTGGGTAAATGCCGCTTTATGGCGCGCGACGAATTTGCTGATGAAGCAGGCTACCTGAAAGGCAAAAAAGTGGTGATTGTCGGCTGTGGCGCACAGGGGCTGAACCAGGGCCTGAACATGCGCGATTCGGGTCTGGACGTCGCTTACGCCCTGCGTAAGGAAGCCATCGACGAGAAGCGCGCCTCATGGCGTAAAGCGACTGAAAACGGTTTTAAAGTGGGCACTTACGAAGAGCTGATCCCGCAGGCGGACCTGGTGGTCAACCTGACGCCGGACAAACAGCACTCATCCGTAGTGCGCGCAGTGCAGCCGCTGATGAAAGACGGCGCGGCGCTGGGCTACTCCCACGGCTTCAACATCGTTGAAGTGGGCGAGCAGGTGCGTAAAGACATCACCGTCGTGATGGTGGCGCCGAAATGCCCGGGCACCGAAGTGCGTGAAGAATACAAGCGCGGTTTCGGCGTGCCGACCCTGATTGCGGTTCACCCGGAAAACGATCCGAAGGGCGAAGGCATGGCGATCGCCAAGGCCTGGGCTGCGGCGACCGGCGGCCACCGTGCCGGCGTGCTGGAGTCTTCCTTCGTCGCTGAAGTTAAATCCGACCTGATGGGCGAACAAACCATCCTGTGCGGCATGCTGCAGGCGGGCTCGCTGCTGTGCTTCGACAAACTGGTGGCCGATGGCGCCGAGCCGGCCTATGCAGAGAAACTGATTCAGTTCGGCTGGGAAACCATCACCGAAGCGCTGAAGCAGGGCGGCATCACCCTGATGATGGATCGCCTGTCAAACCCTGCCAAGCTGCGCGCCTATGCGCTGTCTGAGCAGTTGAAAGGGATCATGGCGCCGCTGTTCCAGAAACACATGGACGACATTATCTCCGGCGCCTTCTCCAGCGGCATGATGGCCGACTGGGCCGAAGACGACGTGAAGCTGCTGACCTGGCGTGAAGAGACCGGCCAAACCGCGTTCGAGAACGCGCCGCAGTTCGAAGGCAAAATCAGCGAGCAGGAATACTTCGACCACGGCGTGTTGATGGTGGCGATGGTGAAAGCCGGCGTTGAGCTGGCGTTCGAAACCATGGTAGACGCCGGCATCATCGAAGAATCGGCCTACTACGAATCACTGCACGAGCTGCCGCTGATCGCCAACACCATTGCGCGCAAGCGTCTGTACGAAATGAACGTGGTGATCTCCGACACCGCCGAGTACGGCAACTACCTGTTTGCCAACGCTGCGGTGCCGTTGCTGAAAGAGTTCATGACCACCCTGCAGGCGGGTGATCTGGGTAAATCCGTTGCCGGCACCGCGGTAGACAACGCGCAGCTGCGCGATGTCAACGAAGCGGTGCGCAATCACCCAATCGAATCCGTTGGCCGCAAACTGCGTGGCTACATGACCGACATGAAACGCATCGCCGTCGCGGGCTAATCGCCGCACAGCGCAAAAAAGCCGGCATCGCTGCCGGCTTTTTTATTAGGCGGATTATTCCGGCATTGCCGCCAGCGGGATAATGGCGCCGCGATATTGGATCACCGTGCTGGCGGTCAGATGGCCGCGCCGGGCGGCCTGTACCGCATCGCCGCCGCGCAGGCGCACCGCCAGATAGCCGGCGCTGAATGAGTCCCCGGCGGCGGTGGTATCCACCACTTTGTCTTTCGGCAGCGCGATCGCCGGCACCTCATGTTGCTCCCCCTCTGCGCTGAACACCAGGCAGGCCTCCGCGCCGCGTTTGATCACGATTTCGCCCACGCCGAACTCGCGCGTGCGGCTGACTATCTGCTCCACCGGCTGCCGGCCCCACAGCAGGTCCTCGTCATCCAGCGTCAGGAAGGCGATGTCGGTGCAGGCCAGCACCTCTGCGTAGGCCCGCTGTGTCTCCTCGCGGCTTTGCCACAGGCGCGGCCGGTAATTGTTATCGAAAATCACCTTGCCGCCGTTGGCGCGGCACTGGCGCAGCAGCGCCAGCAGCCTCGCCCGGCTGTCCGGGTTGAGGATCGCCACGCTGATGCCGCTGAGGTACAGATAATCGAACTGCGCCAGCCGCGCGCACAGGTTGTCCGCCTGCGGCCCTTCGAGCCAATAGCGGGCGGCGGCGTCGTTGCGCCAGTAGTAGAAGGTGCGCTCGCCTGCGGCGTCGGTTTCGATCACGTACAGCCCCGGCAGCTTATTCTCCAACTGCTGGATCAGATCGGTTTTGACGTTTTCACGCCGCCAGGCCTGCAGCATTTCTTCGCTGAAGCTGTCGGTGCCCAGGGCGGTGACGTAATGCACCTGCAGCGCCTGTTCCGGCAGCTGGCGGGCGAGGTAGACGGCGGTATTCAGGGTATCGCCGCCAAAGCCGCGGCTGAGGTCTGCGCCCTTTTGCGACAGTTCAATCATGCATTCGCCGATCACGGCAAGGTTCTGGCTGGTCATCGTCAACGTGCCCTGGCTGAAAGAAAGTAAAAAGTAAACAGGTTCAGTCTCAACGCAAGGGGCGGGGGAGTCAATATAAATAAAACGCCGTTTTATTTTATTATGATCGCGATCGGCAAACCTCAGACTTTAAAGATTTGCTCAGGGCTATTGCCTTTCCCGCCTGGCGCGTTTTGAAGCGCTGCATCACCTGCCGATGCCGTTCGCCGCACCCGCCGCCCGATCCCGAAGCGTGAACTCTGGCCCATCCTCGGCTAGGCTTAATAACAGCTGCTTATCAATCTATCCTTACCCGGCAGCGGGTTATCGCGCATAGGGACGCCGTTATGACAAGAACAGGAAAAGCTTTCGGCTGGGTTGGCGGCATTTTGCTGCTGCTGGTCGCCGCACTGGCGATTTTCATCATGACCTTCGACTGGAATAGGCTTAAGCCGACCCTCAATGACAAGGTGTCGGCCGAGCTGCAGCGCCGCTTCGAGATCCGCGGCGATCTGGGCGTCGACTGGACGCGCAACAAGGACGAGGGCGGCTGGCGCGCCTGGGTGCCCTGGCCGCATATCCACGCCGAAGACGTCTGGCTGGGCAACCCGCCCAATATTCCCGGCGACAGCATGGTGACGCTGAAACGCGTCGACGCCAGCATTGCGCCGCTGGCGCTGCTGGGCAAGGAAGTGCTGATCCCGCGCATCTGGTTGCAACAGCCGCAGGCCTCGCTGCTGCGGCTGGCCAACGGCGACAATAACTGGACCTTTAACCTGGCGAACGGTCAGGATGCCAGGCAGCCGCCGTCGGCCTGGTCGGTCAATATTCATGACATCGTGTTCGATCGCGGGCAGATAGCGTTCAAAGACGCCACCCTGAAGGCGGACTTCCGCGCCACTGTCGATCCGCTCGGCAAGCCGCTGCCGTTCAGCGAAGTCACCGGCAAACGCGACGGGAACAAGGCCGTCACGCCCGATTATGTCTTTGGCTGGCAGGTGAAGGGCAAATACAACGGCGAACCCTTGGCCGGCAGCGGCAAGATTGGCGGCATGCTGTCGCTGCAGAACGCCGATCTGCCTTTCCCACTGCAGGCCGACGTGCGCTCCGGTTCCACGCGGGTGGCGGTGGCCGGCACCCTGTCCGATCCGCTGAACCTGGGCGGGCTGGATTTGCAGCTTAAATTTTCCGGCGCCAGCCTGAGCAACCTGTATGGGCTGACCGGCGTGCTGCTGCCGAATACGCCGCCGTACGCCACCGACGGCCATCTGATCGCCCGGCTGCATGAGAAAGGCGGCGCGGTGTTTCAGTACCAGAAATTCGCCGGCAAAATCGGCGACAGCGATATTCACGGCGATCTGAAGTACGTCGCCAGCAAGCCGCGGCCGAAGCTGAGCGGCGAAGTGGCATCGAAACAGCTGCGTTTGGCCGATCTGGCGCCGTTGATCGGCGCGGACTCCAACGCCGCCAAAGCCGGCCGTGGCGAAAAGAGCCGCCAGCCGGCCGACAAGGTGTTGCCGGTGGAGACGTTTGACACCAAGAGCTGGGGCGTGATGGATGCGGACGTCAAATTCACCGCCAACCGTATCGAACGCGGCAGTTCGCTGCCGCTGAGCGATCTTTACACCCATTTGCAGCTGGATAACGGCTCGCTGCTGTTGGATCCGCTGCGGTTCGGCGTGGCGGGCGGCAATTTGAATTCGACCGTGCGGCTGGACGGCGGCAAAAGCCCGATGCAGGGCCGGGTAGACATGCATGCGCGCAAGTTCCAGCTCAAGCAGCTGCTGCCGAACGTGGAATCGATGAAGCGCAGCCTGGGGCAGCTGAACGGCGACGCCAGGCTGACCGGCAGCGGCAATTCGGTGGCCGAGCTGCTGGCGACCAGCAGCGGTGACCTGCGGCTGCTGATCAATAACGGCGTGATCAGCCGCAGCCTGATGGAAATTCTTGGCCTGAACGTCGGCAACTATCTGGTGGCGCAGCTGTTTGGCGATGACGTGGTGGGCATCAACTGCGCGGCGGCGGACGTCGGCATCCGCAACGGCGTCGCCGCGCCGCGGCTGTTCGTCTTCGACACCGAGAACGCCATTATCAACATCACCGGCAACACCAATTTCGCCACCGAACGGCTGGACTTGTCCATCGATCCGGAAAGCAAGGGCATGCGCGTGCTGACCCTGCGTTCACCGCTGTACGTAAAAGGCACCTTCAAGCACCCGGATGCCGGGGTGAAGGCCGGCCCGCTGATCGCCCGCGGAGCGGCGGCGGTGGCGCTGGGGGTGGTGCTGACCCCGGCGGCGGCGCTGCTGGCGCTGGTTTCGCCGAGCGACGGCGCCGAGGAGAACCAGTGCGGCCAGATCCTGCAGGAAATGAAGAAGAAAAAATAATCAGGCGCGCGGCGGTGGGGTGAGCAACCGGCAGTCGTGATCCTGCAGCTCCTCCGCCGAGGCCAGAGTGAAAGGCAGCAGGCTGCGTTCGGTGGCCAGCAGCAGGAAATCGCCGCCCGGCAGCGCGGTCATCGCCAACCCGAAGCTGCCCATGCGCCCCTCGGCGCGCGCAATGCCCTGCGCCAGCAGGCGAAAGGCGCCCTGCCGCTCTAGCTCGGCAGGCGTCACCCGCCGCGCCAGATAGTCATGGCCCAGCAGGCCGCCAGGCAGCGGTTGCCACTGTTCGGTAAACGCCGGCCCGATCTGCGCCAGGCGGTTTTTAACCGCCGGCAGCAGGCAGGAGATATGAACGTGCAGCTGGTTTTGCGTGCGGCCGTATTCCGAGTTAATCGCCAGCGAAATATCGGCGTCGTCGATCGCCTTGCCGTAGCGATCCGCCATAAAGTGGCGGGCCTGCCAGGCCTGGGCAAAGAAATTCGGCGTGGCGGCGTCCAGCACCGCCGGGCTTTCAATGCCGGTGATTTTGGCGCTCGGCATCAGCAGATACTGCAGCGGCCCGTTGCGGTCTTTAAACACCACGAAACCGTCCGGCAGCGCCACCTGCGCGCAGGGCGCCGGATTGCCGTTCGCCTGCTGGTTGGGCAGGCACTGCCGGCTGACGATGCGCCACAGCGCATCCGGATGGGAAGGCTTCAGCCAAAAATAGAGCGCGGCGGCGACCACCGCCAGCAGCGTAACGCACAATAGCAATCCACGGCGTACAGACATCAGCAAATCCCGATACGGAGAGAAGCTCTCAGCTTAGTCGGCTTTTATGACAGGAGACACACATCGCGTGCGGCCCCCGCAACAGGGGGCCGCCGGAGGGATTACAGCGACTGGTGGCGGGTTTCTTTCATCAGCAGCAGGGCGATCAGCGTCAGGCTGGCCATGGCTGCCAGATACATGCCGACGTAGAACAGCCCGTAGTGGGTCGCCAGCCAGGTGGCGATATAAGGGGCCACCGACGCGCCGAGAATCGACGCCACGTTGTAGGAGAACGAAGCGCCGGTATAGCGCACTTCGGTCGGGAACAGCTCCGGCAGCAGCGCGCCCATCGGCCCGAAGGTCAGGCCCATGATGCTCAGCCCGCACAACAGGAAGCCCATCACCAACGCCTGGTTGCCGGAACCGAGCATGCTCGGGAACAGGAAGGCGAAGCCAATCATCAGCAGGGTAATGACGATCATGGTTTTGCGGCGGCCGAAGGCGTCCGCCAGCAGGCCGGCGATCGGCACCATCACGCCGAAACCGATCACCGCCACCATCAGCATCCACAGGAAGCTGTTGCGCGAGTAGCCCAGGCCCAGCGGCTGCGGCGTGGTGCCGTAGGTCATCGAATACACCGTCATCAGGTAGAACAGCGTATAGGTCGCCAGCATGATGAAGGTGCCGAGGATCGTGGCCTTCAGGTGCTTGCTCAGCAGGGTGCCGAGCGGGATTTTCACCTGCTTGCCTGCCTTGGCGACCTTGGCGAACACCGGGGTCTCATGCAGCGATACCCGCACGTACAGGCCGATCAGCACCAGCGCGGCGGAGAGAATGAAGGGCACGCGCCAGCCCCATTCCATAAATTGCCGGTCGGTCAGCAGCCACGACAGCAGCAGGAAGGTGCCGTTGGCGAAGAAGAAGCCGATAGGTGCGCCCAGCTGCGGGAACGAGCCGTACAGCGCGCGCTTTTTGGCCGGCGCGTTTTCGGTCGCCAGCAGCGCCGCGCCGCCCCATTCGCCGCCCAACCCCAACCCTTGGCCAAAGCGCGCCAGCGCCAGCAGGATAGGGGCAAAGATGCCGATGGTTTCATAGCTCGGCAGCAGGCCGATCAGTACAGTAGAAATCCCCATGGTCAACAGCGAGGCGACCAGCGTCACCTTGCGCCCGACGCGATCGCCGAAGTGGCCGAACAGCGCCGAGCCTATCGGCCGTGCGACGAAGGCGACCGCGAAGGTGGCCAGCGACTGCAGCGTGGCGGTGGTCGGATCGCCCTGCGGGAAGAAAATATGCGGGAAAACGATCACCGCCGCAGTGGCGTAGATATAGAAATCGAAGAACTCGATGGCGGTGCCGACCAGAGAGGCGACAATCACTTTTCCGCGCGAGTTTACCGGTGTTGACGCGTCTTCGGCGTCGAGAGGCGTTGCGATGGAGGCTTGCATAATGTTTCTTATATTTTGAATTTGTAAAAATCCATCTTAGTCACAGCAAAATGCCTTTTCAATGATGAAACTTTGCACAATGCGGCGATTAAGCGGTTAAAAAGATTAATGTTTTATCGGTGCCGTATCTTGCAGATTTAAACGTTGGAAAATGAACGCCAAGCAGATGGAATAGCTGTAAAAGCCGGAAAGAAAAGTTATCTGGCAGTTTGTTATGCTGGTTTTGTCGATGGGGTGGTGCTAATTTTGGAGCTATACGCTGGTTTTTGGCCTAAAAACCAAAATAAAATGCCGGCCACGATGGTGTGACCGGCATGATTGCGTTGCTTCAGGGCGCCGGCTGCTGTTGCTCCGGCAGGGTTTTATCCTCTTTATACTGCGCGGTGGCGATCCAGGCGGCGCAAAACAGCGTCAGCCGGGCGAAGAAGTAGAAGAAGGCCATCAGCCCAATCACCGAACCGAAGGCGGCGCCCGACGGCGATTTCGCCACCTGCGGCAAGGTCATGGTCATCACGAACTTGATCACTTCGAAGCCGATGGCGGCCAGCAGCGTGCCGCGCAGCAGCGCTTTTTTCTTCGGCTTGTGGCGCGGCAGCATCCAGAAGATCCACAGGAACAGCAGGTAGTTGGCGAAAATGGAGATCGACAGCGCAATCAGCGTCATCGCCGGCCGCAGCCATTCGATGCCGTCCAGCCCCAGCGCCTTAACGATCGCCGCCTGCGCCGAACCGGCGATTGAGGTCAGCGACAGCGTGACGATCAGCGCCACCACCAGGCCGGTCAGCGAGATAAAGTCGCGGGTGTACTTGAAGTAGATTTTCTCCTGGTCCTGCGGGTTGCGTTCCCAGACGTCGCGCGACTGGGCGCGGATCGCTTCACGCAGGTTGCCCATCCAGCTGATGCCCGAATACAGCGCCAGCGCCAGCCCGGTCAGCCCAACGGTGGTGCGCTGCTGAATGGCGGTATTGACGGTATTCTTCAGCGTGCCGGCCAACGTCGGATCGCTGATGCTGCCGACCATCTTGTTGATCAGGCTGGCCAATAGATCGGGGTTGGACGCCAGCACAAATCCCACTGCGGCGAACGACACCATCAGAATGGGGATCAGCGACAGGAAGGAGAAATAGGTGATGGCCGCGCCGAACTGGCTGCCCAGGCGATCGTTAAAACGTTCGGTGGCGCGCAGCAAATGCGCAATGCTCGGCCAGGCTTTGATGCGTTCCACCAGGCGTGAAAAACCGGAGATGCGGCGGTCGATTTTCTCATGACCGGTTTTGATGGCGATAAGCGGCTTGGGCTGCGGTTCCTGCGGCGGCTGACGGCGTTCTTTATCTGATCCAATAGGCATTACTTCACGATTTCCTTAACGATAAATAGCATGTCTCACATGTGATTATAGCCAAAACGCCCGGCGATTTGGCCGCCGGTGCGGCGAACGACGATTTCCGAGCTTAGCCTGTTAACCCCGGGCATGAAATGCCGCGCATGGCCGATAGGTAAAATTCTTATGTCGGCCCAGTGCCGGCGCGGTTTATTTCATTTACTCGCCGCCAATTTTTATCCGTTTCATCACTCAGAAAGCGTTTACTCATGGAGTGGCGCTGAGGTTTACCGATCACAGCGCCGCTGCAGCCGTAGGGGCTGGAACGGTTTCACTGTCATCACCAGATAAAACGGAAGGTCATATGAAATTACTTAATCACCCCACCTGTCGCCCCTTTACCGAAGCGGGCCATTTGTCGCAGATCTCCGCCTACTATGAGGAGGAACGGCACATCATGTGGATGCTGCTGCGTGCCGAACCTCGTCCGTGCTTCAATCAGGCGCTGATTGAAGACATCATGACGTTGGCGCAGGCGGCGAAAGCGTCATCGCTGCAGTTCGACTTCTGGGTCACGGGTTCGCTGGTGCCGAACATGTTCAACGTCGGCGGCGATTTGCAGTTCTTTGCCGAGGCGATCAAAAACCGCCGGCGCGAGGCGATGATGGCCTACGCCCGCGCCTGCATCGATTGCGTGCACGCGGCGGCGCGCGGCTTCGATACCGGGGCGGTGAGCATTGCGATGGTCGAGGGCAGCGCGCTGGGCGGCGGCTTCGAGGCGGCGCTGGCCCACCACTTTGTGCTGGCGCAAAACAATGCGCGCATGGGCTTTCCGGAAATTGCCTTCAACCTGTTCCCCGGCATGGGCGGTTATTCGTTGGTGGCGCGCAAGGGCGGCATGCGGCTGGCGGAGGAGCTGATTTGGGGCGGCGAGTCACACACTGCCGAATGGTTTGAAAGCCGTGGGCTGGTGGATCGGCTGTTTCAGCCCGGCGACGCCTATGTAGCCACCCGCACTTTTATCGATACTATCCGACCCAAGCTGAACGGCATGCGCGCCATGTTGCGCGCACGCCAGCGCGTTTTGCAGCTGACGCGCTCCGAGCTGATGGACATCACCGAAGACTGGGTGCATTCCGCGTTTACCATCGAGGAAAAGGACCGTGCCTACATTGAGCGGCTGGTCATGTTGCAGGATCGCCATACGCTTAACCTGCGGCGCGCCGGCTAGGGCTTACGCGCCCGCCGCCGGGTGCGGGCGATAACAACGCAGCCAATGCTCCAGCTGCGCCGGGGGCATTGGCCGCGCAAACAGAAAGCCCTGCTTTTCGTCCACGCCCACTTCGTCGAGGAAGCGGTTTTCGCTTTCGGTCTCTACGCCTTCGGCGATGACCCGAAACTCAAGCGCCTCCGCCGCCGCGACGATGGCGCGCACCAGCGATTGCGACACCGGATTGTCATTCACCCCGTGCACGAAGCTTTTATCCAGCTTAATGGCGTCCAGCGGAATGCGCGCCAGCTGGGCCAGCGAAGAATAGCCGGTGCCGAAGTCATCGAGATGTACCTGAGCGCCCAGCTCGCGCAGCCGGGCGATCAGCGCGCGTGCGCGCGTTTCGTCCTCGATCAGGCTGCTTTCCGTCAGCTCGAAGTCCAGCCGGCAAGGCGCCATATGATGCTGTTGCAGGATGTTGATCAGCGCGTTGACGACGCTGTCATCGGCCAGCTGCCGGGCGGAGAGATTCACCGCCACCCGCAGGTTCAGGCCTTGCAGCTGCCATTGCGCCGCCTGTTTGGCGGCGGTTTGCAGCACCCACTGGCCGAGCGGGCCTATCAACCCGGATTCCTCGGCGTACGAGATAAACTGCAGCGGCGGGATCAGCCCACGCTCCGGCGAGTCCCAGCGCAGCAGGGCTTCTACGCTGTGCACCTCGCCGCTGCGCGTGTCGATTTTGGGCTGGTAATAAACCACCAGTTGGTTTTGCTCCAGCCCTTTGCGCAGGTTGGTGTCCAGCCACATGTATTCGGCGACGCGTCTGTTCATTTCCGGCGAGAACAGGGCAAAAGTGCGTTTGCCGTGCTCCTTGGCGACGTACATGGCGGTATCGGCGCTGCGGATCAGGCTATCGAGATCCTGGCCGTGTTCCGGGCACAGCGCGATGCCGATCGAGCAGCCGGTATAAACCTCAATCAGGCCGATGCGGAAGGGGGTTTTCAGCCGATCGATAATGCGCTGGGCCAGGGTTTGCAGCATGTTGCGGTCGGCTTGCTGCACCAGCACCAGAAATTCGTCGCCGCCGAGCCGGGCCAGCACCTGATCCGGGGTCAGGCAGCTGAGGATCGCCAGCGACACCTCCACCAACAGGCGGTCGCCGAACATATGGCCGTAGGCGTCATTCACCTTTTTGAAGTTGTCGAGATCGAGATATACCAGCCCGATGTTGCTGTCTCCGCGCGCGGTGATGGCCTGGGTGATTTTATCCTGAATGGCGTTGCGGTTGGGCAGGCCGGTAATGATGTCGGTATTGGCCAGCACCCGCAACCGCTCCTGCGCGCGCCGCTCTTCGGTAATATCGGTGCCGGAGCAAATCAGGAACACCTCGTTTTTGCCGCTGCCGCTGTGCACAAACTTGTTGCGAAACAAGAACAACCGCTCGCCTTTCACCGTTTTGATCCAGCGCTCCACCTCGTAGGAGGCGCCGTTGCGGAAAAAGCCGGCGATATTGCGCCTGGAGGCCGCCGCCTCTTTGGGGTTCATAAACAGCTGAAAAACATTCTTGCCGATCACGTCATGTTCACGCAGGCCGGTATATTCCTCGCTCAGGCGGTTGAAGCGCTGAATGCGGCCATGTTGGTCGACGATCACGATCACCGAGTTGGCTTCCGAGACCACCTGTTCGGCAAAGGACAGCCCGTGCACCAGATCGCGCGCCACCGATTTGGTATCGCTGAATGCCGAGGCGGTACCGGCCCATTCCAGCTTATTGATGCGCCGGCCCACCAGATGCAGATGTATCGGCTCACCGGCCAGCATAATGCTGAGATCGAGGCTGGCGGTCACGCCGCTCAGTCGGCGGATTTTTGCCGCCTGCATGGCGCTGAGCGCCACCGCCGCATGGGCTTTCCCCCTGACGGCGGACAGTTCCAGAGCATTGCTGTCAAACGCCAGACGCCAATAGGGGCTGCTGGTGCCGAAATGGGCGTTAAGGAGCATGGGGCCTTGGTCTGCGAACATGATGTTTCCTCAAAAGAGCACGGGCAACCGGCCTTCTCGCTGAGTGCGGCGGCGGATTGATGGCCCGGTAGTGGCCGCAGTGCGCGTATCTCCATCATATAACACGTTTTTCATCGGCTGGCATGGGTGAAACTATTATGTATGCAATAATTAGGGTTGTTCTGTAATGGCTGCTTTGACGCCGGCAAGCTTAAAGTGTAGAAAGAGAAACCCTTCCTGTGTACGGTTTGACAGCCGTTGACGAAAAGTTGTCATGCATGGGAGTAAATTATAGTGGCGGCTGCGTCGGGCTAAAATAACCCCATAGAGTGGAATTTAATTTCTTCAGGTAATCAAGATTTCCACTGGGTAAACATTATCTCCACAATTTTCTCATAATTGGCGAATAAACCTGTTGTGGGTTTTAAAAAGTTTACACTGCCTCGCATTACTTGAAGTTTATCAGCCTATTATTATCTCCGACGACCGAATGAGCCTGTTAATCGACAGCGCTCCTGATGAAGAATAATTTTTAAGGAAATGATTATGCGTAAATTGACCGCTTTATTTGTCGCTTCCACTCTGGCATTGGGTTCAGCTTCCATGGCCTTCGCGGCGGACACCACAGCGGCCCCGGCTGCGGACAGCGCGCCGATGAAGATGATGCATCACAAAGATGAAGGCAAGGGCGGCCCGTTTGCCGGCCTGAATCTGACCGAACAGCAGCGCCAACAAATGCGTGACATCATGAAAGAGTCGCATCAAAAACGCGGCCCGGGCATGAAAGAAGATCGTCAGGCGCTGCATAACCTGGTCGCTTCCGACAGCTTCGACGAAGCGAAAGCGAAAACGCAAATTGACGCCATCAGCAAAGCGCAGTCCGAACGTATGCTGGAACGCGCCAAAGCGGAAAATAAGATGTATAACCTGCTGACCCCTGAGCAGAAAAAACAATACAATGAGAATTATCAGAAACGCGAGCAAAAAATGATGGACCACATGAATAAGATGAAGTCGCAAATGGCGACCGAGCAATAATATATTCCTCGTGGTAAAAAAAGGGCCGGATTAATAATCCGGCCCTTTTGCTTATCTCACAACATTTCCCGTTAAATAACGGGTTTCCCCTGATGTTGTGCGCGAGTAAAACGTTTATCCCCCCTTGGCGATATTTTTGAATCGGCGGGTTGTCTCGGTCAAAGCCACCTCTGTGGGCAGGCGCTCCATGGAGCTGGCGCCGTAGAAGCCGTCAACCAGAGGACAATGCTGCAGAATATAAGCGGCATCTTCCGGCGTGGCTATCGGGCCGCCGTGGCACAGCACGATCACGTCTTCACGCACCCGTTTCGCCGCTTGCGCCCATTCGTTAATCGGCGAAACGCAGTCCGCCAGCGTGAACGCCGTTTCCGCGCCGATATTGCCGCCGGTGGTCAGTCCCATGTGCGGTACGATGATATCCGCGCCGGCTTGCGTCATGGCGATGGCATCCTGTGCGCTGAACACGTAAGGCGTGGTCAACAGATCCTTTTCATGCGCCAAGCGGATCATATCGACTTCCAGCGCATAGCCCATGCCGGTTTCTTCCAGATTCGCGCGGAAGTTGCCGTCAATCAGACCCACCGTCGGGAAGTTTTGGACGCCGGAAAATCCGACCGCCTTGATGTCGTCTAAGAACTTATCAAACTGGCAAAACGGGTCCGTGCCGTTCACTCCGGCTAACACCGGGGTATGTTTGACGATCGGCAGCACTTCTTTCGCCATGTCCATCACGATTTCGTTTGCGTTGCCGTAAGCCAGCAAACCCGCCAGGGATCCCCTGCCAGCCATGCGGTAGCGGCCCGAGTTATAGATAACGATAAGATCGATGCCACCTGCTTCTTCGCACTTTGCGGAAAGCCCGGTGCCGGCACCGCCGCCAATAATAGGTTCATGGCGGGCGATCATCTCTCTGAACTTAGCCAGCAGTTCCTGACGAGTCGGTTTGGTCATTGTGCGCTCCAATCAATAATTCGAGATCTCCCTGAACTGTTGCACGGCAAGGTCGGCAAAGCGGGGATCGTTGATGTGATAAGGGGTTTTGACCAGGCCACGTTTATTCGTGATCTGTAAGGTCTCTTCCAGTGCATTGACGAAGGCTTTCCGCGCCTCGGGATCCCAAAATGCCTGCCCCGGCGCATCAAGTGCGGAGAAGCCTCCTTCGGGAACCAGGAATCGGACGGGGCCTTCACAGGCATTAAGTTTTTCGCCTATCCAACGGCCCATACGGGCGTTTTCTTCCGGGGTGGTGCGCATGAGCGTGACCTGGGCGTTGTGCTGATAGAACAGGCGCTCGGCGTAACGGCCGGGTACGGAGTCAGGATGAGAAAAATTAACCATATCCAGTGCGCCGCAGGACATCACACAAGGGATACCTGTGCGGGCAATTGCGCCAAATCGGTCTTCGGTGCAGGCAAGTACGCCGCCAAACAAATGATCGCAGACTTCGGTGGTGGTCAGATCCAGCACGCCGTCCAACAAGCGGTTATCAATAAGTTTTTCCATCGCCCGGCCACCGCTGCCGGTTGCGTGGAACACCAGACAATCCCATCGATCTTCAATTTCTGCCGTGACCGCCTGGATACAAGGGGTGGTGACGCCAAACATCGTGAGGCCGATGGCCGGTTTATCGACGGCATTGACCTGGCTGGCAAAGTGCACGGCGCCTGCAATCTGGTGCGCCGCGTTGCCCAGCACGGTGCGGGAAATACGGTTCAGCCCGGCAACGTCGGTGACGGAATACATCATGCTGATATCGCTGGCGCCGACATAACCGGAAACGTCGCCGGAAGCCATGGTCGACACCATCAGTTTGGGCAGGCCGATAGGCAGTTGCTGCATTGCAGGCGTGATCAACGCAGTGCCGCCGGAGCCACCCAGCCCGAGCAAGGCGGCGACATCGCGCCGAGACAGCATAAAGCGTTCGAACGCGACGGCCATGGCGGCAATGGCTTTGCCCCGATCGTTGCAAAATACGGCGCTTTCCCCTTCTGGGTGATAACGAGCAACGGTAGCGGCTGAAATGTCGGCCTGGTAGGACGTCGGCGCTTGCTGAGTTGAGAGATCGATAGTTAGCGAGGGCAACCCGGTGTCGGTAATCAGCCCATGAACATAAGCCAATTCTCGCCCTTTTGTATCCGCCGTGGTTGCAATATAAATGACTGCCTGCTGGTCGTTCATTAGCCGGTTCCTGAGTATAGGTTAGGATGACCGCCACGCGATATTATAATTATCTATATTTTAATGGGTTACTAAATTTGAATCCCTGGTGTTGACTAAGATTGCCGGGCGTAGTCGGTTGATTCCTCATCATAATGAGACGGTAGTATCATTTATGCAAGCGCTAATTGATATGAAATGAGACCTCAATCTCATTTTGGTGCGATAAAAGGAATGGCGGCCCTCTATGCTACGTGGCGCCGGGGTGGGCAAGTTTGCTAAAGTGGATTTTATTCGTTGTAACATGCATTTCAGCAAGCATGATTTTGGTAAAGAGAGGCTGCTGTGCCATTAACCGTACCCGACAGTTTGACTCATACTCGAGCCAGAACGCGTAAATTGCTGCTTGCTAGCGCAATGGAGCTATTCGACGGCGGCGCTTTCCCTTCGATCACCGAGCTGGCCCAGCACGCGCAGGTATCACGGGCGACAGCCTATCGTTATTTCCCGACGCAGAGCGCGCTGATCACCGCCGTGGTGGCTGAAAGCCTGGGGCCGATTTTGGAGTGGCGGCCAAAAGATGACAATGCGCAAGCGCGGATCCTCCAATTGCTCAGTTTTGCCTATCCGCAGATGGAGCAGCATGAGGGCGCGCTGCGAGCGGCGCTGCAACTTTCTCTGCAGCAGTGGGCTGAAGCGCGATCCAGCGCCAATAAACCCAGCGAGCGTTTGGTGCGCGGCAATCGCAAGCGGTTGCTGATGCTGGCAGCCGAACCCTTGCAGGATAAACTGCCGCCTGATGCGCTGCAGCGGGTGATTCATTCTTTCTCGCTGATTTACGGTTCGGAAGTGTTCCTGGTGTTGAAAGACATCTGGGGGCTCGAACTTGACGGCATTCAGGACGTGACGCAATGGATGGCCAAGGCCATTATTCGGCAGGCCGAAGAGGATGCGATGGACCGCAAAAAAACATCAGCAGGATAATCCATTTTTTGCCGAGTGCGGCGGCGAAACTCAGCATATTTCACTGAGTTAATATTGGGAAAAGTTATAATTAAAAGTGATAAAAAGAGTCTTGAAAGCAATTTCAAATCGGCCGCAGAGAGAAATTCACTGCGGCCTTTTTTGTTATTATCCTCATATTTTTCATTAAATTATATTTAATCTCCAGACCGCCGGAAATACGCCTTTCCTGAAAAGTAAACCATCGTTGATGCTTATCGATTTAGCCCAATTTTCTCGTCTCTGGTTTTCCTTCCGCCGTCTGCCGGCCCATTGACCCATTAGGCGTACTTCAGATTGTTGTGCTTTATTTATTTGGTGTTACCAAACTGTTACACAAAAAACCAATAAAACATTTGCAAACAACAATGGACGGTATCTGGGATGGAAAATAGACGTAGAGGAGTCAAGCCTGTTCAGGCGGCCTTCGGCCGGCCTGAAATTGGGGTTCATCGCGCGCGCTGGAGCGCCATGTTGTTATGTCTGACAACCCTCGGTGGCGCACAGGCCGCACCCTATATAGAGAACGGTAAAGCGGGCGATCCGGCCAGCTGGCGCAGCAGCGAATTCAACGCCGAGTGGGGGCTGGGGGCGATCCATGCCGATCAGGCCTATGCCGCCGGTTATACCGGAAAAGGCGTGAAACTTGGCATTTTCGATCAGCCGGTTTATGCCAAACACCCCGAGTTCGTCGGCGATGACAAAGTGATCAACCTGGTTACCGAAGGCACCCGCGAATACACAGATCCCTATATTCCGGTGAAAAAAGGCGATCATTTCATCTATGACGGTACGCCCAGCGCCGACTCCAGCGGCAAGTTAGGTTCGCACGGCACCCACGTCGGCGGCATCGCCGCCGGCAGCCGCGACGGTGGCGCCATGCACGGCGTGGCGTTCAACGCCCAGATAATCAGTGCCGAGAACGGCGACCCCGGCCCGGAAGACGGCATTATCCTCGGCAATGACGGCGCGGTGTATAAGGTCGGCTGGGATGCCCTGGTCGCCAGCGGCGCGCGCATCATCAACAACAGCTGGGGTATCGGCATTACCGAGAAGTTCGACGAGGGAGGTTACGATCCGGCCTACCCGCACTTTACGGTGGACGACGCGCAAAAGCAGTTCGATCAGATCAAACAGATCCTCGGCACCAAGCCGGGCGGCGCCTATCAGGGCGCCATTGACGCCGCGCGCAGCGGCGTGGTCACCATCTTCGCCGCCGGCAACGACGGTAACCTGAACAACCCAGACGCCATGGCCGGCCTGGCCTATTTCGTGCCGGAAATTGCCCCGAACTGGCTGTCGGTCGCCAGCCTGCAGGATCCGAACAATACCGGCGATTACAGCATCAGCACCTTCTCTTCCCGCTGCGGTTACACCGCCAGTTTCTGCGTCGCGGCGCCGGGCAGCAAAATTTACAGCTCGGTGATCGCAGGCACCAGCGTGGATAACCTCACTTCCGGCTATGCCAATAAAAGCGGCACCTCAATGGCGGCGCCACACGTGGCCGGCAGCATTGCGGTGCTGATGGAACGCTTCCCTTACCTGAACGGCGCACAGGTGGCGGAAGTGTTGAAAACCACCGCTACCGACATGGGCGCACCGGGCATCGACGCGCTGTACGGCTGGGGGATGATCAACCTGGGCAAGGCAATCAACGGCCCGGGCATGTTGGTTACCGAACAGGATATCCCCGAAGAGTTTCGCGTCAGCGGCGCCTACGGCTCGGAACAGTTCGTTGTGGACCTGCCGGGCATCGGCGCGGTGCTGGATAAAGGCCAACCGACCGAGCGCGTCTGTGACGATATTCACTGCGGGCTGGACGTCTGGAGCAACGATATCTCCGGCCACGGCGGCCTGACCAAGCAGGGCATTGGCACCCTGGTGCTGACCGGCGCCAACACCTATTCCGGGCCGACGCAGGTCAACGCCGGCCTGCTGGCGGTCAACGGCTCGGTGGCGTCGGACGTCAGCGTGCAGGGCAGCGGCATCCTCGGCGGTTCCGGCAGCGTCGGCTCGCTGGCGGTTCATCGCGGCGGCACGGTGGCGCCGGGCAACTCGATAGGCACCCTCAGCGTGGCCAACAACCTCAGCTTCGACGCCGGCTCGCGCTACGCGGTGGAAGTGGGGCCGAACGGCCAGAGCGATCGGATCGTCACCGGCGGATCGGCGACGATCGGCGGCGGCGAGGTGGCGGTCTCGCTGGAGAACAGCGGCAACCTGCTGTCGCAAAGCGAGGCGCGCAGCCTGCTGGGCCAGCAGTACAACATCCTGAGCGCCCAGCAGGGGGTGAGCGGGCGGTTTGACGCGGTGGCGCCGAACTACCTGTTCCTCGGCACCGGCCTGAGCTACCGGCCGAACCAGGTGACGCTGAGCGTCGGGCGCAACGACACCGCCTTCGCCAGCGTGGCGCAGACGCAGAACGAGCGCGCGGTGGCGGCGGCGGCGGATGCGCTGGCGGCGGGCAACCCGGTGTACGAGAGCATTTTGAACAGCGGCACGGCGGGTGAGGCGCGGCAGGCGTTCCGTCAGCTGTCGGGGCAGATCCATGCGGACATCGCCTCGGCGCTGGTGAACGACAGCCGCTACCTGCGCGAGGCGCTGAACGGGCGGCTGCGTCAGGCGGCAGGGCTGGCGGCGTCGCCGGAGATCAAGGCGGACGAGGGCGGCGCCTGGGCGCAGCTGCTGGGCGCCTGGGACCATGCGTCGGGTGACGCCAACGCGACGGGGTATCAGGCGTCGACCTACGGTGTGCTGCTGGGGCTGGATTCGGCGCTGGCGGACGACTGGCGGCTGGGGGTGGCGACGGGGTACACCCGCACGTCGCTGGACGGCGGCTACGGCTCGGACGCGGACAGCGACAACTACCACCTGGCGACGTACGGCGGCAGGCAGTTCGGGGCGCTGGCGCTGCGGGGCGGGGCCAGCTACACCTGGCATCGCATCGACACCGCGCGCTCGGTGAATTACGGCCTGCAGTCGGACCGTGAGACGGCGAAGTACAGCGCGCGCACCGAGCAGGCGTTCGTGGAAGCGGGCTACGGGGTGAAAACCGGGTGGGTGAACCTGGAGCCGTTCGCCAACCTGGCGTACATCAACTTCAAAAACAACGGCATCGCGGAAGACGGCGGCGCGGCGGCGCTGCACGGCGACAAGCAGCACACCGAGGCGACGGTGTCGACGCTGGGGCTGCGTGCGGACACCCAATGGCAGGCGGGGAAAAGCACCGAGGTGGCGCTGCGCGGGGAGCTGGGCTGGCAGCATCAGTACGGCGAGCGGGAGCGGGGCACCGGGCTACGGTTCAACGGCGGCAACGCGCCGTTCGTGGTGAACAGCGTGCCGGTATCGCGCGACGGAATGGTGCTGAAGGCGGGCGTGGAGGTGGCGGTGAACCAGAACGCCACGCTGTCGCTGGGCTACGGCGGGCTGCTGTCGCAGAACCACCAGGACAACAGCGTTAACGCCGGTTTTACCTGGCGCTTCTGATAGCAACAAACCAATGGATAAACCGTCTGGGGCGGTTTTACTAAAAACAATAAGGGTAAGGGAATGAGAAGACTTGCAGGCAAGAATAAACCAGCGTCGACGCCGTCATGGAAACTTAATGCCCTGCTGTGCGGGCTGTTGGCGGCCGGCTTCGCGCAGGCTGCGCCGCATGAGCCGGGCGGCAAGGCGGGCGATCCGGCCAGCTGGCGCAGCGATGAGTTTAACGCCAACTGGGGGCTGGGGGCGATCCACGCCGACGAGGCTTACGCCGCCGGTTATACCGGCAAAGGGCAGAAGGTGGGGATATTGGATACCCCGGTCAACCGTCATCCGGAATTCGCCGGTGACGGCAAGCTGATCAACGTCGTCACCGAGGGCTATCGCGCCTATACCGATCCGCACCGGCCGGGAATTAACGCCGGCGATCGTTTTTACTTCGACGGTACTTTCCACTTCTACAGCGGAGCAACGCTGAGCAATCACGGGGTGCACGTGGCGGGGATCAGCGCCGCCAACCGCGACGGCGTCGGCATGCACGGCGTGGCTTTCGACTCGCAGGTGATCAGCGTCGATAACGACAACGACGGCCCGGCCTACGGCGAGTTTCTCGGTCTGGACGGCGCCGTCACCAACGCCGGCTGGCAGGCGATGATCAACAACGGCGTACGGGTGATCAACAACAGCTGGGGCGTCAGCATTCCCGACATCCTGTCCGACGGCGGGCGGGATCCGAATGCGCTGCACTTTGAGCTGAAGGATGCGCAGGAACAGTTCGATCAGGTCAGGCCGCTGCTGGGCAGCCTGGCGGGCGCCGGTTATCAGGGAGCAATAGATGCGGCGCGCAAAAATATTCTGGTGCTGTTCGCCGCCGGCAACGACGGTAACTATAACCAGCCGGATGTGATCAGCGGGCTGGCCTATTTCGTGCCGGATATCGCGCCAAACTGGCTGTCGGTGGCCAGCGTGGCGCAGGATGCGGCGTCGACCAACAGCGTGCCTTATAGCATCAGCGCTTTCTCTTCCCGCTGCGGTTATACCGCCAGCTTCTGCGTCGCGTCGCCGGGCAGCAAAATCTACAGCACCGTGGCCAACGGTTCCGACCCGGCGAACCTGGTCTCGGACTACGGCAACAAAAACGGCACCTCGATGGCGACGCCGCATGTCACCGGCGCGGTGGCGGTGTTGCTGCAGCGCTTCCCGTACATGACCTCAGCGCAGATTGCCGACGTGCTGAAAACCACCGCTACCGACATGGGCGCGCCGGGCATCGACGCGCTGTACGGCTGGGGGATGATCAACCTGGGCAAGGCGATTAACGGCCCGGGCATGTTTTATACCGTCGAGGATATTCCCACCGAGTTCCGCATCCCGGATCCGGCCGGCGTGGCTTATGGCTCCTCGCAGTTTATCGCCAATATCCCGGGGCTTGGCGCCGAGGTGGATGCGGGCACGCTGCACGCCAGAAAGTGTGACGATATTCATTGCGCGCTGGAAGTTTATTCCAACGACATTTCCGGCCACGGCGGCCTGACCAAGGAGGGCCAGGGGGCGCTGGTGCTGACCGGCGCCAATACCTATTCCGGGCCGACGCAGGTCAACGCCGGCCTGCTGGCGGTCAACGGCTCGGTGGCGTCGGACGTCAGCGTGCAGGGCAGCGGCACTCTCGGCGGTTCCGGCAGCGTCGGCTCGCTGGCGGTCCATCGCGGCGGCACGGTGGCGCCGGGCAACTCGATAGGCACCCTCAGCGTGGCCAACAACCTCAGCTTCGACGCCGGCTCGCGCTACGCGGTGGAAGTGGGGCCGAACGGCCAGAGCGATCGGATCGTCACCGGCGGATCGGCGACGATCGGCGGCGGCGAGGTGGCGGTCTCGCTGGAGAACAGCGGCAACCTGCTGTCGCAAAGCGAGGCGCGCAGCCTGCTGGGCCAGCAGTACAACATCCTGAGCGCCCAGCAGGGGGTGAGCGGGCGGTTTGACGCGGTGGCGCCGAACTACCTGTTCCTCGGCACCGGCCTGAGCTACCGGCCGAACCAGGTGACGCTGAGCGTCGGGCGCAACGACACCGCCTTCGCCAGCGTGGCGCAGACGCAGAACGAGCGCGCGGTGGCGGCGGCGGCGGATGCGCTGGCGGCGGGCAACCCGGTGTACGAGAGCATTTTGAACAGCGGCACGGCGGGTGAGGCGCGGCAGGCGTTCCGTCAGCTGTCGGGGCAGATCCATGCGGACATCGCCTCGGCGCTGGTGAACGACAGCCGCTACCTGCGCGAGGCGCTGAACGGGCGGCTGCGTCAGGCGGCAGGGCTGGCGGCGTCGCCGGAGATCAAGGCGGACGAGGGCGGCGCCTGGGCGCAGCTGCTGGGCGCCTGGGACCATGCGTCGGGTGACGCCAACGCGACGGGGTATCAGGCGTCGACCTACGGTGTGCTGCTGGGGCTGGATTCGGCGCTGGCGGACGACTGGCGGCTGGGGGTGGCGACGGGGTACACCCGCACGTCGCTGGACGGCGGCTACGGCTCGGACGCGGACAGCGACAACTACCACCTGGCGACGTACGGCGGCAGGCAGTTCGGGGCGCTGGCGCTGCGGGGCGGGGCCAGCTACACCTGGCATCGCATCGACACCGCGCGCTCGGTGAATTACGGCCTGCAGTCGGACCGTGAGACGGCGAAGTACAGCGCGCGCACCGAGCAGGCGTTCGTGGAAGCGGGCTACGGGGTGAAAACCGGGTGGGTGAACCTGGAGCCGTTCGCCAACCTGGCGTACATCAACTTCAAAAACAACGGCATCGCGGAAGACGGCGGCGCGGCGGCGCTGCACGGCGACAAACAGCATACCGACGCGACGGTGTCGACGCTGGGGCTGCGTGCGGACACCCAATGGCAGGCGGGGAAAAGCACCGAGGTGGCGCTGCGCAGCGAACTGGGCTGGCAGCATCAGTACGGCGAGCGGGAGCGGGGCACCGGGCTGAGCTTCAACGGCGGCAACGCGCCGTTCGTGGTGAACAGCGTGCCGGTATCGCGCGACGGAATGGTGCTGAAGGCCAGCGCGGAGGTGGCGGTGAACCAGAACGCCACGCTGTCGCTGGGCTACGGCGGGCTGCTGTCGCAGAACCATCAGGACAACAGCGTCAACGCCGGGTTCGTCTGGCGCTTCTAGTTTTATAGTGCAGTTCTCTTCTGTAACGGAGCCGGCATGCCGGCTCCGTTTTTATTTGTCGCGGTGGCGATCCTGGGGAGAGTACGTATGATGGCGGGCGGAGATGGACGGTACGGGCGCAATAAAAAACCGGGACCCTTGCGGATCCCGGCTCAAAAGCGGGTAAAACAGATTGGTGCTAAAAGCTCAAACCTGGTTTGCCTGCTAACCGAATTGATGAATACATCCTTTCAGCTGCGGCAATCGGAATGAGTTTCCCTGGTGTTATTATGGTTATTATCAAAAATCGTTCTGGTATTATTTTTTATAGTGTATTGCTGTATGTCTCTTTTGATACCATGTTTGACTATAGAACATGGTATGTCAAGCAACGTTTTTAACGCATAATTGCATGGGATGCCAGTTTTAGTGGGGGCTTCTTCACCACAAATAATCAAAACGACTGATAAATCAGCAAAAAAAATCGAAGGAACAAATGGATAACAATCATCAAAAATTCGATTCACAGTCGATTGCAAACCGGGTCAGGGAGCTGTTTTTACATTACGGGATTGGTAAACGTCAGCACGCCAAAGAGCTCAGCCGCATTCTGGCGCTGAGTTTTTCGCATGCGCACCGAAAATTGAAAGGGCAAAGCCCGTGGACGCTGGAGCAGATCAACAGCGTCGCCGCCGCGTTGGGAGAGACGCCGGCGGCCATCGTCGATATGGACGCGGAACATGACACGCCGGAACAAACTATGGCGCAGGATGCCATCTTTTTTGTCGGTGGGGTAGCGATCCCCTGCGTGGGGCATATTGGTGACGAACTGGCGGCCGGGCGCATGTCGGAGTTCGTTGCGCTGCGTGCGGAGCAGCAATGGCATATCTACCGTACCGAGGATGCGCCGTCCGGCAACTGCCGCCGCGTCGACCTGATCGAGATCCGCCCCGGCAATAACGATGACGAACGGCTGAGCATCGCGGTGCTGGACGACTCCCATCCGGCGGCCGATGAGCTGGCGAAATACCTCGTCAGCCGAGGATTCAACGCGGTGGCGTTCTATGACGTCAGCAGTTTCTGCCAGGCGCTGCAGCAAAGCCTGTTCGATGGCTATGTGGTTGACTGGCTGATTGGTGATGAAACGGCGGATAAATGCATCGAGGTGATCCGCGCTTCCGATAACCCGGATGCGCCAGTGCTGGTGTTGACCGGGGAACTGGGTACCGATCGGCGTGAGTCTGAAATAGCCAAAGCGATGCGCGACTACGACGTGCTTGGGCCATATGAAAAACCGGTGCGGCTTCATGTGATAGAAGCCGCCCTGCAGCGCTGTTTTAATCTTTAGAAGGGAATACCTCGGCCAGGGCGCTCGACAGCGCATCCAGCCGCACGGGTTTCATCAGGTAATTGTCGAACAGCGCCCGCTGTTCGGCAGACAGCTGTTCCGGGGTATAGGCGCTGATGCCGATAATCGGCACGTGGCGGTTGGGCCCCCGGCGGTTACGCAGCTGTTTGGCCAGGGCGGCGCCATCGATGCCCGGCATCTGCAGGTCCAACAGCAGGGCGTCATAGGGGCGGCGCAGCAGTTTTTGCAGCGCCCGTTCCGGCGAGTCGCACAGCTCGTGCGGGTAACCGAGCTTGTCCAGCAGCGCCGCAAAGGCGTCGCCTACCGATTTGTTATCGTCCACCACCAACACATGCTGCGGTTTTTGCGGCTGCGGGGGGTGAGACGCGGCCTGTTCGTCGCTCTCTTCCTCCTCGCTGATCTCCACGGGAATGCTGACGATAAAGGTGCTGCCCTTTTTGATTTCGCTATACACCGTAATGGTGCCGTTAAGCAGCGTCACCAGGCCATGCACGATCGCCAACCCCATGCCGACGCCGGCGTATTGTTTGGTGTGCGACTGATCCAACTGGGTGAACGGCTTGAAGATTTGATCGAGCTTTTCTTTCTCGATGCCGATACCTGTGTCGGTCACCTCGATAATCAACGAACTGCCGCCGGGCTGGCGGCGCAGGCAGCTGTGCAGGGTAATGCTGCCGCTCTCGGTATATTTGTAGGCGTTGGTCAGCAGGTTGACGATAATCTGCCGAATGCGCAGCGGATCGGAATAGACCTGCGAATGGCTGCATTCCACCTCACAGCTCAGCTTGACCTGCTCTTTGCGCGTCAACATGGCGATTTCGTTGGCCGTCTCGCCGATCAGCTTCTGTGCGTCGAACGGCACGATGCGTAATTCCATCATGCCGCTGTCCAGGTGGGCGTAGTCGGTCAGGTCTTTCATCTGGCTTTCGATTTGCTGTGCGGCGGTCTCCAGCCGCAGGAAGGTATCCGCATGTTCAGCCGAGACCCGGGTATTCACCAACACGTCGATGGCGGACATGATGCTCTGCAAAGAGGTGCGCAGTTCGTGGCCAATCGCGCCCAGAAAGGCGTTTTTGGTTCGGGTGGCTTTTTCCGCTTCGATAGCCTTGGCCTGCTGCCGGATAGTCAGGCGCTGTTGGCGCAAGACTATCAGGGTGATGGCAATCAGCGCGATCACCGAGAACATGACGATCACCAGCCCATAGAAAATAATGTGCCGTTTCTCGATATAGTCTTCATAGGCCAGGGTGCGCTGCTTCACTTCGGCGTGATCGGTGAGGTTGGCCATTTCGATGGCGTAGGGTTTGATGCGCTGCATGCCTTGGGAAATCAGGTTAAAGTCAATCCGTGGGCTGTCCAGCAGCTTGTCAATCCGGTCCATCTGCTCGCGCATATTTTTGATCACCTCCGGGTAGCCTGGCTCGGCGTACAATCGCTGAGTGGATTCGGAGACGGTTTCCAGCACGTAAAAGCGCGAGTAGAGTATTTCAAACTTCAGCCGCAGATCTTCACTGCTGACCTTCGGCGCGTTTTTCTGCTGTTCAACCAGCGTTTCGAATTCGGCCAGTTTGATGGCGAATTTGGCGATCGACCAGGAGTAGTTTTCCTGCGTGCCGGCGATGGCATACAGCCCTTTCTTGGACAGGGTGGCGCTGTAGTAATACAGCGTTACCGTAGAGGCCACCAGGAACAACGCGGCGAAGATGGCCGGGATCGCCAGCCTGCCGCCGCTTTTAAAACTTGTCAGCTTCATTTAATCACTATCCTGTCGACCTGCCAGATAAAGCGCGAGTTGTATAACGGCGAATTCAACTCGGGCCCGGCGGCATCCCTTGGGTAAACTAAAAATAACGGGCCGAAGTTTCTGATCTTCAGCATTTCTCCGTCCATTTTGTAAGCCAGAATCATGTTGTACTTTTCAACGTCGGACAGCGGCACGTCGATGTAATAGTCATTCAGCGCATAAAAGGTCAGCGTGCTGCCCTTGGCGCCGACGCGGGCCAGAATATCCGCCACCGCGATGCCTTCAAACTTTCTCTGCGGCGTCCAGGAGGTGGAGGTGGTGATGCTGTGTACCGGCATGGCCAATAATTGTTTATCGGTAAATAAATAGCTTTTTTTTGCCGGGTCGGTCACGTTGTCGATTTTTCCCGCCACTTCCAGCGTGAAACTCAACGCGCTGGCCTGGACGATAACCAGGGCCACGCAGGCTAACGTGATGTTTTTGAACAGCTTGAACAGCATCGATATTCTCCAAAAGCGCGGATGCTTACCTGAGTACCGCTAATTTATCAGGCAAAATAATGGCAGAAAATGCGGGGTTGTGTCGAAGGGAATG
>Ga0207655_1000637_pt1 | contig 42044 bp, 53 predicted proteins | sample KBSM44metaG_FD_184398 | JGI IMG/M metagenome (GOLD analysis project Ga0207655, IMG submission 184398) | Miscanthus rhizosphere microbial communities from Kellogg Biological Station, Michigan, USA - KBS M4-4 metaG (SPAdes) (version 2) | ecosystem: Host-associated > Plants > Roots > Rhizosphere >...
CCCGCATTCTGGACCTCGGCAGCGGCTCGGGCGAGATGCTCTGTACCTGGGCCAGGGACCACGCCATTACCGGTGTCGGTATCGACATGAGCCCGCTCTTTACCTCAAAGGCAAAGCAGCGTGCTGAAGAACTAGGGGTCAGGGACCGCGTCCATTTTATGCATAACGACGCGGCAGGTTACGTTTCAGATGTAAAATGTGACGTAGCGGCATGTGTCGGCGCGACCTGGATTGGCGGCGGGGTCTCCGGGACAGTTGCACTCCTGGGAAAAGTCTTAGACCTGGGGGAATAGTGCTCATTAGCGACCCCTACTGGCTTAAGTGGCCCACGGACGAAATAGCCCGAGGATGCTTCTGTGAATGATTTTCTCACTATTCCCGGGCTGGTCGGCCACTTTGATACGCTAGGCTACGATGTAATTGAAATGGTGCTGGCGGACCAGGAAGGATGGGATCGTTATATCGCCGCTACCTGGCTGACAATGCGGCGTTGGCTGGTAAATAATTCTCATGATGAACATGCATCTTACGTGAGAGCTGAACTCACCGCATCGCCCAAACGCCATTTTTCTTGCACAAGAGGCTATCTTGGCTGGGGCGTCTTCGCACTCATGGCCAGATAAAAAAATTACGCATTACCAAGGCGTTAAGGATTCATTTCTTACGGGAAGATATACCTGATAATACGCCCACTCCCGGGCTATAGCGACTGACAATTGACAAGGACCCACGCCGGGCGGATCCTTCTGTACCATGAAAGTGTCCCCGGCCACTGACGACAGCGCAATGCTCTCAACGGCAGCCTGCGGATGGGTATGAGGCCCGGCCGCGATCAGTGGCCGGGTGCCGGCATAACGCGGCTCGGGGGAGCGGATCAGCCCAGCGTTCAGCTCATGATCGAGCAGTAGGGTGAGCTGATCGCTGACGTTATGCTCCTCAATGACGATCTCCACATCCGGCAGGGTCCTGCGGTACCCGTTGGTCAGGCACGTGAGCGCCGGATCGAAGATCGCCGAGCCCACATACCCCAGCTTGAGCTGACTTCTAAACCTTTCCCGAAGGCTGCGTGCCCGCGACATCAGTTTCTCGTTGGCTGACGGTGATCCGGGCAGCCTCAGCCAGACGCCGTCCCTCCGTGCTCAGAACCACATGGCGCCGGTCACGGATAAACAGCGGCATGCCGAGGTGCGTTTCCAGCACACGGATCTGGCGGCTCAATGCCGGCTGTGTGATATGAAGTCGTCGTGCGGCGTTACCGAAATGCAGCTCTCCGGCCAGCAGCACAAAACCGTGCAGATACCGATAGTCCACCCTTTCCTCCTGACAGTTCTTCCCATAACGATCCCATATATAAATCGGGGGGAATGTGATTGGACCAGAATTTCGGTTGCCCCGCATACTGACAGGTGTCACGGGACGCTCTGCCGGCCCGGCAGAGGCCCCGCATCATCCTGCCGGGAGACGGGTCTTCCGGCCACGCCAGGAGGAATTATTCATGCCCCATATCCACAAGGCCACCGACCTGCGCAGTACGCTGGCGCTGCTAAGCCAGTACTAAAATGAACTCATCGAAACCGATGAACCTGTCGACCCGAGTGCGGAGCTCTCAGGGGGCTATTGCTATATCGGCACACACGGCACGGTCATGCGCCCCACCCGGTTCAGGCTGTCCGTCATACAGGCTGGACTGCACTTCGTAAACGGGGGTGCTGATGTCCTGAAGCCATCCGTAGCTCCGTCGACGAAGGAGCTGCTCTGTCGGATGATGGCCAGCCCAGATCACAATCTCATCGGCCTCGCTGATCAGGGTCGACAGCTGAAACCGGATCGCACCCAGCTCACGGTACCAGTCTATACCCGCCATATCAGGGTCACCGTCAAACACCGCTTCCCAGAAAGCGGCCCGCAACCGGGGAGCAGGTAAATCAATATCCTGAAGCGGTCCCACAGAAGCATCATCCGCAATAGCAAGCACGTCCCCTCCCGTCAGGGCGTGCACCCGCTCAGCTGCCGTTCCGGCCTGACAGACATGACGAATTCACTTCATCGCTCTACCCCTCAGTTAACCCCATCCGGGCATACCCACCGCAGCGATATCCGCCAGGGTAAGAATACCCCGTTATTATCCGGTTTCAACGTTAAATCACAGGTCAACACAATGGAATCCGGTCTGGCTACCACGTCAGGGATGAGGAAAGCCAGCCTGTCATAATCCCCTGCTCCGTTGCCCCTTGCAGAGCACTCGCTTATCTCTCCTGAGGATGTTCTGACGGGTTTATTTTATAGCGGGAGTAACTTTACGCATCCAGGATGACATGTTGCGTAACACGCGCTCCTCTGAATGACGCAGTAAGGAGCGGTTGTACACCGGTGTAAAAACGTCACCCAACCACCGTCAGGACGCTCAGGATAAAGTTGCTGGCAGGCATACATCCCCGGGATATCCTCTCCCTCACTCAGGCCGGTACGCCGTACGTTCAGCCTGCTACCGCCACGATAAAGGATCGCTTCACGCCACCGAACAGTCTTTACTGCGGCATGTAAATTCACATACCGCAGTCAAGGAAACCTGTTTATCAGTCACTTAGCGCATACTGCAGTCAATAATAAAGGGGTTTTCGACCCTTTCTCATACCGCAGTCAATTATTTCAAGGGATCCAGACGGGACAGAGGAACGATCCTTTTACATAGTGTTGACTGCGGTATGCACTGACAGGACCTTAAAGACGAGATCAAGAACACAGTCTTCAGCAGGTTCTGCATACCACAGTCAATATGCTAATTCGCACATACCGCAGTAAAGATTCATATACCGCAGTCAACCTTCAGGTTTCATGTTGGCAAGCACATCCGCGAGCTTCTTCGGATCGATACCAGCCGCCTGCAGGGCCTTAATGACCTCTTCGTAATTCTGCTCGGGTTCCAGGCCTGCCGGGACCTCTTCTTTTTTCACAACCTTAACGGGACTGCTGATGAGCTTTGGATTACGGTAGTGAACGCTGAAGTAGGATGAACGGCCGCGCTTGAACTCCGTGTAATCGAGATAACCGATATCCTTAAGCTGCTCCATCGCTTTGCGCACGGTATGGTTCTGCGTGTAGACGTTGGAGGTGAGGTTGAGACGATCCCGCATGCGCTTCATTGAAATCGGCGCAGGGTTCTGTGGAAGGCTCTCAATGAACGTGTAAAGCGCCTGGGCGGATTCTTTACGCTGAAGGGCATCGATGGCCTTCAGACGCAACAGAACGCGTCTGTCCATGTGGTAGAGCTCAAAGAGCTTAGGTTCTGCTTTTATCTCGATGACGTCTTCATTAATATCATAGAACGCCGACTGGACTAGGTGGGTGGTCCACCCTTTCGTCTCACTCTGAAATTTGAGGGTAACGGAGGCGAGTTTGAAAAGTGAATTGCTGATACGATCGCGCATCTTCTTGTTCGAGCGTCGCGAATCGAAGCCGCACATTTTGACGAACTCAACAAAGGAAAGCTCGAGGGTATCTTTTTTGACACCATACTCGGACATGGAACGGATGATCCCGAGCCAGACCTTGAAGTCGGTATCCATGTCCAGACGGGATCCGGTGATCTTCACATCCGTGTACCCTTCGCTGCGGGCGACGGAAAGCTGGATCAGTTCATCAGTCGCGTCGGTGACGTTTTTGCGGTTAGCTTTACTTTTCCCTGTGGACTTGAGGGTTGGAACAAAGAGGCCGAGACGCATGAGCGCCACGGGCTGAACCGTGCTGGTGCTGTTGACATCCAGGTTAACAACTTCGCCGGACGTTTTATCAACTTCCTCAAGATTAAGAGGTAAGTCCTTCTTTTCACTCTTCATTTGTTATTCCAGGAGTTATCCACATGAGAAGGGGCCATTACATAGCGCAGTCAATGGAAATCCATACCCCAGTAAATGTGTTTGCATATCACAGTATTAGTAATTGCACCCTACAGTCAATATAATACATCCTTCAGTAAAGATCGATCCTAACCTAGACCAGTCAGGGCGCGGCCTGCAGCGAAGCGGGGATCTCTTTTGGATCTCTATAGGATCTCTATAGGGATCTCTTATTGGATCGTGCCTGTGAATAACGAGCATAATTTGGTTCTCACCTGAAGATCCCCTGGCGATCAATACAGAACGCACAGACATGTATCAGACCATCTTCCTGAACAAACTGCACATCGCAGTAATCTCTCCTCCATACCGTAGTCAATAAAACCAACAGCATTTTCCTAACCTCCTGTATTTCCTGATATCACGAAATCAAATCATGACTGCGGTATGTAAAAGAATGCCGGAATCTCAGCCTGCCTCCACCGGGAACGCATACCTCAGTCAATAAATCCATCGCCATTCTTATTTCCTATCCAATAAATTTTGCATATCGCAGTCATGACATGGTGCAAGAACCACCGGAATACGCCGTTTATGCCACGTATAGGCACGTACCGCAGTCACTGAAGTGACCTTCTCCACACTTCGCAGTAAAGAAGGCATCATTTTTTCTTCACTACGGTATGCAAAATGATGACTCAGGCATGACGTACCGTTCTGGCAGATACGGTAAAGTGTATAAAACGCGATCAACTTTGCAGCTTTGAATCAACTTTGCAGTTTTATTGTGGGTTTGCATATAAACTGATGCTTTGCATTAATATCCAAGATTTAATAAAATGGCGCAAAGCGATGATTAAAGGATGTTCACTATGGGACTAATGGATACTCTGAACCAGTGCATTTCGGCTGGACATGAAATGACAAAAGCGATTGCTGTTGCACAATTTAACGATGACAGCCCGGAAGCCAGAAAAATCACCCGACGCTGGCGTATCGGCGAAGCGGCCGATCTGGTTGGCGTTTCGTCGCAGGCCATCCGGGATGCAGAAAAAGCCGGGCGTCTCCCCCACCCTGATATGGAAACCCGCGGGCGCGTCGAACAGCGCGTCGGGTATACGATCGAGCAGATCAACCACATGCGGGATGTATTTGGCACCCGACTGCGACGCTCTGAAGATACCTTTCCCCCGGTGATCGGAGTCGCCGCCCATAAAGGCGGGGTCTACAAAACGTCGGTTTCCGTTCACCTTGCCCAGGATCTGGCGCTGAAAGGGTTACGGGTTCTGCTGGTGGAAGGGAACGATCCGCAGGGCACTGCCTCGATGTATCACGGTTGGGTACCCGATCTTCATATTCACGCCGAAGATACCCTGTTGCCTTTTTATCTGGGTGAACGGGATGATGCCAGCTACGCTGTAAAACCCACCTGCTGGCCGGGTCTGGACATTATTCCTTCCTGCCTGGCGCTCCACCGTATCGAGACCGAGCTGATGGGCCGCTACGATGAAGGCAAACTGCCGACCGACCCTCACCTGATGCTGCGTCTGGCTATCGAAACGGTGGCCCACGATTACGATGTGATTGTGATTGACAGCGCCCCTAACCTGGGGATCGGAACCATCAACGTGGTCTGCGCCGCGGATGTTCTCATTGTCCCGACGCCAGCCGAGCTGTTCGACTACACCTCTGCCCTGCAGTTCTTCGACATGCTGCGCGATCTGCTCAAGAACGTGGATCTGAAAGGGTTCGAGCCGGATGTCCGTATTCTGCTAACCAAATACAGCAACAACAACGGCTCCCAGTCTCCGTGGATGGAAGAGCAGATCCGCGATGCCTGGGGCGGCATGGTGCTGAAGAACGTTGTCCGGGAAACCGATGAGGTGGGTAAAGGCCAGATCCGCATGCGCACGGTCTTTGAGCAGGCCATCGATCAACGTTCTTCGACCGGGGCCTGGCGAAACGCGCTGGCCATCTGGGAGCCTGTCTGCAATGAAATTTTTGACCGTCTGATTAAGCCTCGCTGGGAGATGAGATAATGAAGCGTGCACCGGTGATCCGTAAAACAACCGTCCCTGCAACCCCTGTTGAAACGGAACAGGCGCCAGCAGCGCCCATGGTGGATTCTCTGATTGCACGCGTGGGGGCGATGGCGCGTGGGAACTCCATTGTGATCCCCGTTTGCGGCCGGGACGTCAAATTTACGCTGGAAACGGTTCCGGGCAATGCCGTGGAACGTACCACCCGCGTCTGGGCAGGCAACGAGCGCGATCAGGATCTGCTTACTGAAGAATCTCTTGATGACTTGATCCCCTCCTTTCTGCTGACCGGCCAGCAGAACCCGGCTTTTGGTCGCCGTATTGAGGAAGGCATTGAGGTCGCGGACGGCAGCCGCCGTCGTAAAACGGCGATCCTGACCGCGAGCGACTACCGGGTTCTGCTCGGCGATCTGGACGATGAGCAGATGGATGCGCTGTGCAAGCTCGGGAATGATTATCGCCCGACCAGCGCATACGAACGCGGTAAACGCTATGCCACCCGTCTGAGCAGCGAGTTTGGCGGGAATATTTCATCCCTGGCAGCGGCAGAGAACATCTCGCGTAAAATCATTACCCGCTGCATCAACACCGCGAAACTGCCGAAAGAGCTGATCGCCCTCTTCTCTCATCCTGGTGAACTGTCTGCCCGTGCCGGGGATGCCCTGCAAAAAAGTTTCAGTGAGAAAGAGGCGCTGCTTCTGGAGCAGGTTCGCCTGCTGGCGGAACGGAAAACGGCCGGGGTGGTTTTTGAAGCCGATGAGGTGATTCAGGCTCTGAATAACAGCCTGAAGGTGGAACCCGTTAAGCGCCCTGTCGCCTCGACCCGACAGGAAATTGTTAAAGGTGCAACAGCCATCTATAAAGGGAACAAGGTCGTGTTCCAGCTGGATCGCTCACTTCTGCCGGAGCATGTTATTGAGCAGATTGAGACGCTGCTCAACACGCTCAAATGATTCAGTATACTCTTATAAAGGGGCCCTCAGCGGCCCTTTTTTTCTGCACTTAAAAGGCGCTAATCTCTTTCTTGACCCGGTTGCCCGACAGGTTGGGACCGTGGTCCCACATGTTTCCTCCCCTGCTCTCTGGATTTTTCAGAGACAGCAATGCTCTTTCACCAGGCTCGACTTAGCTATGCGATGTGTAATGCCTGTATAAAAAATGTCATTCTCTTCATGAACTTGCATGTCTCACGTCTGGACACGCTGAGATTACTCTTCGTTGGGACCGTGGTCCCAACGGTAACCTGTTCTATCTTGCTGGCAGGTGATTTCCACGGTGATTGTTCAATGCAGAATTCATCTCGCGAAATTCCCAGGTCTCAAGGGGTACTCTCTCATGTTGGCTGAGGCCACCCAGAATCCAGATACCCGGAGAATGTACGGGGGGCTAAGATCCGTACGCCCTTCTCTTCACAGTCTTAACTGTGAGTCGACTTTCACTCGATGGCACCGGGACCACGGTCCCAGTAACCTGGTCACTGCCCTTTTATTATCAGAACGCCAGGGTCAGTGAACCGGTGTCAAAGGCGCTTTTGCCACATCCCTGACAGTACTGCATTACGTCTGTCGTTCTGTCCGGTGAGAGCTATCGCTGTCCGACTGCGCAACAGCGATCGGGTTATGCACATTTTCCCCGCGAAGCGACACCGGCATCTGGAAATGCTGAACCACAATGCGTGGATTCATATCATCCAGTTGGGACCGCGGTCCCAATGGGTCTTTATGGCCTGTCAGGAAACTTCAGGTTTCTCTTGGCCAGAAACATCGGACTCGCGGTCGGTCATCTGATTTTGATGGAAACGCACCAGAGCTGAATCTGATTGTGGAATTCACATCACTGTGTTTGCTTAAAAAAAACAACGGGTCAATTCTATAAAATTGACGTTGATGATTTTGTCAGACACCTGGGACCATGGTCCCAGGTACTCCCGCTGACATCTGAGATGCTCAATTTGATATGAGTGGACCTGCAGCAAAAGTGATTTAAGCGATTTACAAGGCGCGCAGATGGTAGCCGTACATTCACGCCAGGGTCACCACATTTTTCCGGGGATTGACTGACGGTAGCCAGTATCCCTTCACGGACTGCCTCAACGTCGATTTCTCTGTCACAACGTGACACATCAAAAAAAACACGGCGTGTCTTATTCCACTGGGACCACGGTCCCAACTTTGGGCTCGGCTATTCTGATGACGACTATGCCTTGTGATCATTCGGGATGAACGGTCTTACCGTCCAGAATAGATTTTTAACGTGTCCGTACTCTAAGCTGAACCTGGTACCAGAAGACATGTGAGGAGGTTGAGAGAACCATACCTCCTGTAGAAAATTCTCACGAAAGGTTTGTCTGCTGCCGGGACCATGGTCCCGGCCCGGAAGGGTAATCGTGTTCCGAGTGGATTGACACTTTTGTCTAACGGCAACGACGGGTCTGTATGTGATGACTCGCGGGATAGTCCGGCCTCTTTCAAAACGAACAGGTTACAGCACAATTGGGCAGGTCTTTGTCGTCACAAACTAGAGTAATCCGTTTTTTCAGGGGACACGTCCATACGGTATAAATCACGACCCAGGAATTTACGCCAGATATTATTACCTCATGGTCACATGGGGGAGGCTGGGACCGTGGTCCCACCTGAGAACCAAACGTTCACTCCCTATGAAAAGCCGTCTGCTTTTTGCCTGTATCGACCGCTGTTTTGCTACGCTGATTCAGGTTATGCGAACCAGCCGGAATCTATTGAACAGGGGACCTCCTGAAAAGTGGGGCGCGAACAGCGATTTTTTTTCGCATAAGCGTCCGGAACTGCCGCTGGCTAGCGTGGCAGGATATGCCCGGAATAAGAGGAGCGTAGAGGTTCATTCGTGTGGAAGAAGGTGAGGGGAGACCGGGAACCTGTGCTGAATAAAGGATATATTTTATATCGACTTCTTCTGTTCAGGTTACCGAGTATACCTCTTCAAAAGACAACATGTCGCTGGGACCACGGTCCCACTTGTGGGTTCTCTTTTTCACAGCCGACGGATGCGCACGATCAGGAGAGTTGTCCGAAACAGGGCAGTCCAGTACGAGGGGCTATCAGAGCAGGATACCCCAGACACGGGTCAGGGAGGGGCACCTGGAACGGGCTTTAGGGTGTCACCCGGTGTGTTGAACTGACAGGAGTCAGTTCAGTGAAGTTTATCCTTTATCCGGTTAAATTCAGCATGGCAAAGGTGACTATCTTATTGAATTACATGGAAATAATGTGCTTTTTTTATCAGAGTGCAGGGCGTGAGCTTTCTGTTGCTGCCCTAAGCCGGATGACGGCCACGACACCGCCTCTCCGACGCGGACACGTCTGTGACCGTGCCGGGGCCCTGCGTGCTGACGGGACGCAGGGAAGGGGACTGAGCGCGATACCCGGGATGACGCTGCACCATCATGACTGGTTACAACTTCCGGTCTCATGCCCCCGGACTGTTTAGAAAGGGTTTACGTGCGTTTTGCTATCTCTGGGACGTTTTTTGTTTCGTTAGAAATAAAAATTAGGCTAAGGATTTCAATCCCTGTTAGTCATTATGGTGAAGTTTGAGATGTCGATGTGAAGGGGATAACTGTGTTTATATCGCAGGCTATGGCCGCGTTAGTGACGGTCGCGCAGGAAAAGAGTCTCAAGCAGACGGCATAGAAACTGTGTCTCACCGTGCCGCCTGTCTCCAGAATGCTGAAAAATACCGAAAACTGGTTTGGTGAAAAGATGGTCATTATAGAACGTAACAGCGTGACGCTGACCCCGTTTGGCATCAACATCTACCGTCAGATATTGCCGCACTATCTGTCCCTGCAGAATCTTTCGAAGCGGAAAAGTCGTGCACCCGTCACCATCTCCTCGCCGGTGGTGCATGCCGCATTTTTTGATGAAATCCTGCAGATCGTGGTGCCGGATATCCACGAATGCCCCGTCATTAAATACGCCGAGCGCATTCATGAAGACGACGATCTCTTTATCCATCTGAATCCGGTGGTCTGTCCGGCCTGTTTTGAAGAGTCGGTTCGTTGTCTGGAGCTGTACCTGGCCTGCCACAACGCCCGCCACCGAGACGCGCTGGCCGGAACTCAATCTGCTGGTCGGGAGTGAACTGCTCTTTTCTGAGTCGTTCCATGACGCGCTTGAGAATTTACGGGCGCAGGGGTTTAAGGGAGAGGTGAGGTTAATGGATAATGCGAAGATACGGGCGCTGCTGCAGCAGAGCGGGGCGGGGTTAACCTTCCGCTGCGAGCCTGACAAGTGTGAAACGGTGCGTCGCGGGGATCCGGTTTGTTACCGGCAGCCCTTTTACGTCTACCGGAACAAATATTCACGCGTCGAACTCCCGGCAGCTGACAGGTGTCTTCCGATCCGGGTGGAACACCCTACCGGGGTGGCAGGGGAAAGATAACTGAAAAGATAAGGCGAAGTGCGCAGCCTGTCGTCAGGCCCGGTACACCCCTGTAACCCTGCCTTCTGACAGGCTGCGCAGTTTAGTGAAAACGACGGATAATATCGTAATTTTATCATAGACGTGAAAAGATCCTGTGTGTTTTCTGATTGTTAAACATCAGAATTACTCTTAAATCAGCCTGTCTTCCGACAAGAAATTTAATATCGGCCGGGCCTTTGTCAGGCAACAGGTTTTGTCAGAAAGTGAGTGATTTTGCGAACGGTTCGGTCGATATGCCTGTTCAGGTTCCCGGAGATAACGAAAATGGTGACGTTTATAGACCGGATGGCGATACGTTCACCGGAAAGCCACGCACGCATTGCTGTACGTATCGCTATGTTGCTGACCTGAGGCGTCAACGGGCGCTAAATGTTACCCAGTCTGAGCATCACATTCAGCGCGAATGGAGGCGCGGAGGTTAAGCCTGCTTCCGGCGGGCTGTAAGAAGGATTACCCTGGCGATCCGGGCGGCGCAAATCCATTATGCTCCGCTGTTAACCCCGGGAAGAGATGTTAAATCAGCGCCATTAAATTGTTTTTTTTCGTCTGGAATTCCTCTTCCGAAATAATGCCGCTCTCTTTTAGTTCGGAGAGTTTTTTGAGCTGCTCATAAGGATCCTGATGAGCCACAGCCGGTACATCTGCAGGCGCTTCTGCCTTTATCCCGCGCCCGGCTTCAATGGCCTCAATCAGGGCCCGCTCAGCCTCTCTGCTGAACATCTTAAATTCGAGGTCATCATGGGAGGCATGGATCCGGATGACCCGGTGACCCAGTGTGGACTTGCGTTCAATTAACGTAACGGTTTTTAACGGGATGGTCTCAATCACTTCATCTAGGAAGCCTTTGCGGTAGAACGCCACGCGCTGGCCCGTGACAATCAGATCAGTACGCCGTTATGCTGCTTGTCCTTGTCCTTGTCCTTGTCCTTGTCCTTGCCCATAACTTTGCCGATATAGCCTTCTCCCCACCGGAGAACGGATTCACCGGGGTTAAGGTGGTTTGCTTCAAATTTACGGACGTGCAAACACACGGCGGTGTCCGCATTAGATTTCGGCGCATTGATAATCAGTCCGGCCTGAAAAGGTCGGGAAACTGACTATCAGAAGATTACATTCTCCAGCATCAAAACCTCGGGAAATGTTGAATGGGATTTACACAATCAATACTAACACGTACCATTAAGATGGTTATTGCTTGTTCAAAAAATATGATCTGATTCTCAGAATGAATGTCAGTTGAATCACTGCATGAGAGAGATAAATTTCTAAAGGGGAAATGTAATGTCAGTATCTGTTGGTATATTAGCGGGCATGGGCCCTCGTTCAACTGCACCATTTATCGAACAACTTATAAATGCATGTCAGGAATTGTATGGTGCTAAATATGATATTGAGTTCCCCCATATGCACATTATCTCACTCCCCACGCCTTTCTGGCCCGGCAGGAAAATCGACGATCAAGAAATGATGAATGCGCTTCGTTCAGGTATTGTCTCGTTAAAAAATGCCGGGGTTAGTCTGATCGCCGTTCCCTGTAATCTCGCACACAGATTTTTTATTGAAATGCAGGAAGTCTGTGTGGGTATATCTCTGATACACATTGCTGATGGTGCAATAACTTCATTACCCGACAAGATGCAAAGGGTGGCGCTTATCGCAACCGAGCCCACGCTGGATGCCGGATTTTATCAGGCACGTCTGCAGGAAAGTGGAAAACAGGTCATTTGCACACCGGAGATGAGTCTTTTAACCACAGCCCTGATCGCTGCAATTAAAGAAAAGGGATACGCGGATATTCAGGTTCATACACTCTGGACTACTCTGGTTTCGCTTGCAGAAGCTGCGGATGCTGATGCTGTGCTTATTGCCTGTACTGATATAAGCCCGCTTGCAGCAAACTATTCCGGTTCTGTTTTCATGATTGATACTGCAAAAAGTCTGGCTTATGAAACAATCCGCAATTATATGCAGCTAAAAAGAATTTCCGGTATTGTCTAAATCATTGTCCGGTAGTATGCGGATGAAAATTCAGACGAAGCAACGAGAATAAAATCATCCATGAAATCAATGCAAAACCTTAAGGGTTAACGACACTGCGCTGTATATATTTTACTTAGACTAAATTGATAGAGGTCTGCTTGAAATTAAATGCTTTGATATAAATCATAAAAGCTTTAATGGAAAGCGTTTTTCTTCGTCCGGTAATTACTTGAGGAAGGATAATCAATTGTATTTGATGCATTGACCGTATATCCATTATTTTAACTTTTGTTACTAATGGGGGTTGGTGAATAGATGATAATTGTATGTAATTGAGATTTGTGTCACATAATACTTCGTAATTCATAGTCCTTTAATCTGATTTTAAATGTTATTCTTATTGATTGATTTTTCATCTGTCCAGGAGAGACCAGTGAAAATGTACATACGTCAGAGCATTTTACTCGGAATGAGTTTCCTTCTTTTTATGACCGTTAATGCCAGCCATGCGCGTGCTCCTGTAATAGATGAAAAATTAAATCATGAGTTAACTATTCTTGAAAAGAATTCTGGTGGCCGTCTGGGTGTTGCGTTGATTAATACGGAAAATAACGATCTTACGTTGTATCGTGCAGATGAACGATTTGCTATGTGCAGTACAAGTAAGGTCGTGGCTGTCTCTGCGTTACTTAAAAAAAGTGAGTCTGACAAAACGATTTTGGGAAAGAATATTGCATTGCATGAGGCGGAACTCGTTACGTGGAGCCCCGTCACCGAAAAAAATATCACTACAGGGATGACTCTGGGGGCGCTAAGTGCTGCGACTTTGCAGTATAGTGATAATACCGCCATGAATTCCATCCTCAATTATCTCGGTGGCCCGTCGGCAGTAACCGCTTTTGCCCGCTCAATTGGCGATGAGAAATTTCGACAGGACCGTCCCGAACCTGAATTAAATACTGCAATCCCTGGTGATGAACGTGATACTTCAACACCGCTTGCGATGGCCACGACTCTTCAGAAACTCACACTGGGAGATGCCCTTGCTACACCGCAGCGGAAACAACTGGTTGAATGGCTAAAGGGTAATACAACCGGCACTGCCAGTATTAAAGCTGGCTTGCCAGAAGGCTGGATAGTCGGAGATAAGACCGGAAGTGGTGATTATGGGACGACAAATGATATAGCCGTGATTTGGCCTCCCGAGAAGTCACCGCTAATATTGGTTATCTTTTTCACAAAGCCATTACAGGATGCTCAGTCACGTAAGGATATTCTGGCTGAAGCAACTAAAATTGTTGTATCTCCTTTTGTAGGAGCTGAGAAGTGACATGTGGAAGCGAGAGGTAATGTAACGGAGCCGTTACCTCATTTAGAACTAAATGTTTAATCGTTTTTTCTAAGGTGTATCGGTAGTGAGTTTAAGCAATGCCATTCACCTTGTTGGCGCTTCTGGCTCAGGAACAACTTCTGTGGGCAGGCGCCTTGCCGATATTCTGTGCCTTCCACACTATGATACCGATACCTTTTATTGGGAAAAATCAGAGGTTCCGTTTAGCCAGCCCCGTGAAGAATCTGACAGGATAAAAATGTTATCCTTGGTGCTACAGTCGTCAGATTCCTGGGTTCTCAGTGGTTCACTCTGCGGGTGGGGTGATGTATTTGTACCTCGTTTCACACTGGTTGTATGGTTAAGAGTAAACCATGACATCAGAATGAAACGGCTTCTGGCAAGAGAAACTGCTCGCTATGGTGATGCGATCCTCAATGGTGGGGAATATGAAGAGATGCATAAAGCGTTTATGTATTGGGCAGGAGGATACGATTTTTCAGAAGATATCAGCCGGAATGCATCCAGACATAATAACTGGTTAAAAGATATTGAATGTCCAGTAAAGGTTGTCTTTAATGAGGGTGCACTGGATGAAACTGTCAACCTTATCATTGATGAACTTAAAACAGGATGATGACTTTGTCTCAGTTGGTCGTATAAAAATATTTTTCAGATGTAGACTGGGACCTTTTCCACTTTTCAAATGATATCATATATTCCAGTCGTGCTATACCGTGGTCTGTCACATAGTCTTTATGTAATTCCATTCTATTGTTTATCATTACTTTTTCTGAACGGGTGTTTTGTTTGACACATCCACAAACCATCATTTCCAGAGAGAGAGCCATGAAAGCAAAATGAATAAGTGCACCTAGTGCTTCACTGGCATATCCCTTCCCCCAGTGTTTTTTATTTATAAAGTAACCCGCCGTACCAGTTTTCTCCAGTACTGTAAATCCTGCCTCACCAATATGCTTTCCGGTTAAACGATCCTCTAATCGTAAGAAATAATATTTCCGGTGGGACTGGGACGAATAACTGATGCAAAGATTAAGATGCTTTCTGGCATCATCTAAAGTTGTGCAACGAATGGCTGGTAAATAAAACATCACTTCCTGATCAGTCAAGAGCTTGAAGTGCGAGTGTAAATCTTCCTTAATGTGATCTCTGATCAGTAATCGGGCAGTATGAATATTTATCATATAATCCATTCTTAAATATATAAACTTAATTAATATAAGACACAACATTGCTCGTTAAGTTCCTTCGGCTAATGATATTTAGTTGCATAAAGACAGAGGAGTGTGCTCATCATCCTGATGAGCGTCTGTGGGAAGACATATGTATGGTATATAGAACAACCTGAACATCTACGCGATTATTGCACAGAAGGTTGCGGGCTCATCATCTGCACAGTCGGAAGCTGCAGCGCGTAAACGTGTCCGGGTACCAAAGGCCGGATGACGGCGAGGGGAGAATCTTAAGTTCGCATGTGGAGTGGGATTGCATGGAATATCGTTTTCAGCACCATCATTACTGTGATGCAGAAGGGGAAGGTGCCTGGGGACGAATTATGAGTGCTGATCACCGTTTTTGCTTTCCTGGCTTCAGCCTGGTACAGCGTTGTGCAGTACAGAAAAGAAAAGCATTACCGCTCCAGATTGAAATGATGCTACTGTCGGCGCTTGTCAAATTCCCGCCGAACGTCCGTACCATCCCGTATCCGGTGGAAAGCGTACGAGTTTTGGCTGAAACCATTCTTGCTATCCTTTTAGGATAGTTTTTTAGTACATGTAGCTATAATATGTGTTGATATACCGAGTAGTTCAGGTACCTCCTCAGTTAACTTTATGTGCTTTAATAAAAGTTCTTTTTTATTATCATCTTTCATAAAATTATCGGTGTCAATGATGCTTGCAAAACCTTCTACTGCAAGTAGTTTTATATTTTGGAAATTACCTCTCTGAAGTTCATTAACGATTAAATCAGGTGTGTGATAAAAAGCGGTTGTAAAGTATGAAGGGATATTTTGGGGGTTGTTATGTTTTCCTGTTTTTAGGTCAGTTGCCAATATTTTTTGAAATTCCGGGTCATCCACAAAGCGATATTTATATCCGTCCACCAGTGAGGCAAATCTCGAAGTATAAGCAATAATGGCTCTGCCACCAGGCTTTAACACTCTATAACACTCAGTGATACATTTCATCCTGTCACTATCGTTTTGCAGATGATATAAAGCCCCCATATTCAGTACCATATCGAATTTATTATCTTCATATGGCAATTGTCGAGCATCACCACAAGTCAGGGATGACAACTCAATACCACACCGCAGGCCATAATCTTTAGCTAATGCAATATGCTTGTCAGATAAGTCTAATAGATGAACCTCATGTCCTTGCTCTGCAAGCCAGTACGAATACGGGCCTGCTGCTCCGGCAATATCAGCAATAGCTAAGTGCGGTTTTTCTAAGTACCGTTTGATAATATCTTTGGAGCGGATAAACTCCAAAGGATTAGGAGAGAAACGGTTGTTTTCGTTATATTGTATTTCGTAAAAGTTATATACTTCTTTGATATTCTCCATAGTATCTCTTTCCTCACTTATTTTAGAACAACACGCAGAGCTGGCTCAGAGATTTTTTCTTTGTCGTAAAGCAAATGAAAAGTGCCATATGTACGCAGTAAAGGCAATATCACTCGTTCGCGCACAGCTTGATAACCGCTAAGGAGAGCATGATGGATATCAGTTCCCTTAGTATTGTGCGTTAAAGCATTTTCGCTCCTGATGTTCCCGGCAGGCATTAAACCGGATAATCGTCAGCCAACTCTTAAGCCGCATTTGACTGTTCCCCGCCCGATTGGGCGAGGCTTTACGCGCAAAATCGGTAATCCATTCCTATCCTCCCATTTTCTGTTTTCTGCCCGTTTCCGGTTTCACTGCGGGCGTCCGGGCGGGCTGTCGTGAACGAAGCCGGTAAACCGTCTCCGCCCTTCGGGCTTCCATCCCATGACGCAACACCAGGGCTTGCAGCCTCCGTTCCGGAGGCGCCGCCTCTGTCGCGCCGTCACCTGCGCTCCCTGCACCCCGGCGAAAATCAAGGGGCTACGCCGTTTCGCGCCCGCGCTTTCCGTCGTTGCGGCGGGTTCCTGCTCATTCCTTGCCTGGTTTTTTCACCCTTTTGAGTCCTTTCGCCGGGGCTGAGACAAGCACAGTCGCTGTCAGCTGTCCAGGGTAAATGGCACGCGGAAAACCGCGCCCTGGATATCCGCCATCGCCCGCGCTGGTTTACGCCCCTGCGGCGAACGGCTCTCAAACGGGTGAAGGTAACAACCAGCGGGCGCGTTCAGCAGGTCCCCGCAAAACGTCAAAACCGCGGCCCCGGCAACTCAACGGGTGATGGTTTTTAAAAGCAAAACAACCGGAAGGAGATTCATCATGACAGTACGTGGCGTCAATAAAGTGATCATCGTGGGTAATCTGGGCCTGGACCCGGAAATTCGTTACATCCCAAATGGCAGCGCAGTAGCCAGTCTCAGCCTCGCTACCTCTGAGTCCTGGCGCGATAAGCAGACCGGAGAGATGCGCGAAAACACGGAATGGCATCGTGTCGTGCTGTTCGGCAAGCTCGCGGAAGTGGCGGGGGAGTACCTCCGCAAGGGCGCTCAGGTGTACATCGAAGGGCAGTTACGTACCCGAAACTGGCAGGACGACAGCGGCGTAACGCGCTATGTCACTGAAATCGTCGTCGGACAGAACGGCATCATGCAGATGCTGGGTGGTCGTCGTGACGGCGGTCAGCCACAGAGCACGGCTCCGCAGCAGCCCGCACAACCGCAGAGTCCTGCCGTTCCGGCACAACTTGCTGGCTCCCCTGAAAAATCCCCGAAACAGAAGGGTGGCAGAAAACCCCGTCAGAGTACCGCGCCGTCTCAGCAGGCACCGCAGCCGTTACCGGACGATTGTCCGCCGATGGATGATGTTGCCCCGTACTGAAACCATGATGAAAACGCCCCGCAACCTGCGGGGCAGGGAAAGGAGAGAGACATGACCAGCAACGTTATACCGCCCCTTCAGTCACTGCCAGATGGCACATTCACCCGCGAACAGGCTAAAGCGGTCGCAGAACAGTATCAGAATGTCGCGATTGAAGACGATCAGGGAACGCACTTTCGCCTGGTGGTTCGTCAGAACGGCGAAATGGTGTGGCGGGTATGGAATTTTGAGCCGGGTGGTGAGTACCTGATGAACCGTTATATCCGGGACTACGGCATCCGTAAACAGCAGTAAAAAGGTGCCCTGCCGGAGCAGCAACTCCGCAGGGCCGGACAGTAATCAATATCCGGAAGGAGTATCAACTATGTCAGTAACCGAGTCTAAAGCAAAAACCCCTGCCAGAACCAGCAAAAAAACGGTCAAACCTGCCGAAGCAGCAGCCCTTAAGGCGGCGCTTGAGGCCGCTCAGATTGAAATGGTGCCGCTGTCGGCGCTCGTCAAATCACCGCTGAACGTCCGTACCATCCCGTATCCGGTGGAGAGCGTACGCGACCTGGCTGACACCATTCTTGCTATCGGCCTGATCCAGAATCTTGTGGTCCACTCGTTGCCGGATGGCCTGTCATCACACGGCAACTTCCATATCGCCGTATGCAGTCCCGGCGACATCACCCCGTCATGGATGGTGGTGTTCATTCCAGCCAGCGGTCGCCCGTTTTCTGTTATCAGCGCCCAGCCTGCCTGGTCGCCAGAGGTTATTTCTCACACACTCAGTCTGACAGCGCGCCTCGATGTCGATGGCTACAGTCAGGCCAGCATTATCAGTATTCTGGCAATGGAGGGGGCACAATGATCCCGGCGAATTTGTCACTGGTACCCCTGAGTCATGAGCGTCGTGCTGCAATGCAGGCCATCGCGGAGGTGGAGAAGAAATATGAGCGTGGCGTTCATATTGCTGAATACCCCTATGCCATGGCCTTTTTTCGCTATTTCAGGGGCTGCAAGCGTATCACCGTCAGGGAACTGAATTACTTCGCGCCGGTACTCTCTACACAGGAGCTGCGAGGCAGCAAAGAGAGCTGGCTCAGTGCCATCGATACGCTGATCGAGAGTCGCGGCACCTGCTGTTATCTTCCCCTCCCTGCGGGCGCGGGTCAGCATCTGTTTTCGGAAGTGCGTTTTCAGCAGACCGAGCGTGTGCGCCGCCAGGATGAGCTGCGGGACGAAAAATACTCCCGCCAGCGCCGTAAAGAGCTGTGCCAGCATGAACGGGCGTACCAGGCGCTGGCGGGGCAGGCGGAGATCGAGCTGGCCTTCCATACCCCGGACACGGTGAGCAGCTGGGGTTCCCGCTGGGCGGGAAGCGTGCTGCATCAGTATGACATCGAAGACATGTTCTGGCGCTGGAGTCAACGCTTTCCATCACTGGCGGCACTTGAACGGGGTGAGTTCGTCGGTGAGCCATTCTGGACCGTCACGTATGAGGCCACGCAGCTGGCAGCAGAGGCGCATACAGCGGTGGTGCTGCTGGAGCGCTGGATGGTGCCGAACAAACTGATGCACCGGGAGGCGGTATGAGCAGGAAGAGCAACCCGTACAGGGATGAACTGAAGATAGCCCGGAGCCAGTTCAGACGCCTCAAAACCATGGCCAGCAAGCTCACCGATATGGCTGTCGAGTGGGATGGCCTGTGCGGCGGTCTGGAATGTGATTTCAACATCCTGGCGAAGAAGTGGAGAAACAACTGGACGTGCTGGATGCGCAGATTAAAGACTGGGCCGAGGGCTTCGGTGACGGGAGGGAGATGTCGTGAGTATTGTGAGTCGCCGGTGCATCCGGGGGGAAGCCGAAACCACCTTTCGTCATGCCGCAACCGGAAAGGTCCTGTGCCGTCTGGATGTGAAGCTGTCGCGCGTCGATTTTGAGCAACTGCAGGTGCTGTTCGGCATAGTATATCGTAAGGGGATGGAGGCGGGCAGCAAAGAACGGGCGGCATCGATACGGGTCGCCCTCGGGCTGGAGGATGAAGCGCTATACCGTTATCCTGAGCGATCACTCGGGCTATGCTGACTATCATGTTCTCGCAAAAGACCGAAAAGCTGCGGAAGCAAAGGCCGTCGCTCTGCACTGTTGCACCGACTCTGATGACGAGCGCGAGGAGCGGACGGTGAACAGATCGCACCAGCCGGAGGCTATCTTCATTTTCTCCGGGTGGGCTGCTCACGCGAGAATCTGAGTTTAATACCGGTACTTTAAAGCAAAAACAGCCAGGTATAGCGCCAGAAGAAAAGGGTATCCGCTTCGCGGGTACCCTTTTTTGTGTCGCCGGACGGCTTCCTTGCCGTCTCAGCGAAGCGATGTGGCTCAGGGGTATTTCCTGGCCTTGTGTTTCTGTTTGCTGGCAGGTGGCTTGCACGTTAAAGCCGGTTTGTCGGGCTTACTGATGCCGACAAATATTTCGACCTGATCGGCTTTGAATCCCGTCGTGTCAACGTTGCACGCTGAGAGGTGGGCTCCAGAGTAGCAGACAATGAATATGGCCACGGCAATAGCCAGGTAACTGAGATATTTGATGAATTGAAGCAGGTTTGCCATAGGGCACCTCCGTGTGCTGTTGTGGTTTAAGTACAGGTATTTAGTGACGGAGGTGTAGATTCATTACCAAATGGCTTTAAAACTGCCATTTTGGGGCGCGTGTGACGGGCTCTGACGGTCTGAATACATTGCTGTGGCAAATTTCAGGTCTATGAACTCCCTGCGTGGCGTGAAGCTTGGGCGTCCGGGCGGGCTGTCATGCCTCGCACCGAGCTGTCTCTGCCCGGCCCTTCGGTAAACCTCTGGCCAGCGGGCTTCCATCCTGACGCAAATTCAAATTCAGGCTTGTTGCATCCTGAAAGGATGCGCCGCTTTCACCGTGGCGGTAATAAATTACCCCCACTCTGATGTCCCGAACGGAAATTCGCCTTTTGACGATTTCCATTCCGGAATGTGTGCGTACTCCTCGTGTGACTATCGCCCGATTTCATCAATTCGCGGAGGGCTGCTTTTAGCATCAGTCATGGAGGAAATAAAGGGTGTATAAACGCTGCGCGCCCCTTTATTTCCTCCATGCCAGCTGCTCATTTCCCTTCGCCGCTCAGTGATGAAGTCGAACGATTTAATAAACGCTAAGGAGAAAACCAGAATGCACACAATTAACGTCAAAACCGCCACTCGTGAATCAGCCGAACAATTTAAAACAGATAAGTTTCAGTGCTATTGTGTAACAGATGGTGATGAACGACTTGATTTTATCCCTGCACTTTTTTTACACCGTCAGCTGACAATATGATCGCCAGCTGGTTACGGCAGCATTCAAATTATGATGGCGGTTTCTGGAATTACTGGATTATTCCACAGGGTGTAGGCGGTAATGTGGCTCCGAACAGAATTATCTTTACTACAACTCAAACCGGGTATATCGCTCCTGCTGGAGAACAACGTTATGACATGTGCATTCCTGGGAATTATTTTGAATCAGAGGTCAGTGCCGATGCTGCCGGAATTATTGCGACATTAATGATAATGAACTGGTTGTCGTGGCAGGTAGCTGATATGGGGCCTGAATACGCCATAGTCTGCAAACATCTTGTCGCTCGCCAGAATGCCCTGAAGGATTATATTATCCTTATTCAACATCCCGAGAGGGATTAATATTTCGCGCTATTGATTGATAGTAAATGCGTCACTCTGGTGGCGCATTTTTCTTGATGCCCACATAAATTGCCTGAATTTCCTGTGCGTACTTCTGGCGTTTCCTTTCCAGTTCCTCAGTTTCACGAAAACCTGCGTTATAAGCACCGACTGCCCGCCAGGAGTATCCCCAGCGCTTAAAAGCAATTGCGAGATAATAAGCTCCAGTATAGATATTCATGCAGGGATCTCTGTAAAGATTACCAGGCGTGATACCATACTGGGCAAGATGTGAAAAATTCTGCGAGTGAATTTGCATCATTCCGACGGCGTAACTTTCATTACTGACAATATTCATTGCATCAGGCCGCCATGATGACTCTCTGAAAGAGATTACCCGTAATAAATCAGGTTCAATATGGTAATCCCTCCCGCCATTTCAAAACAGTCCTGAGCAATGACCGGAGAGGTAAGCGCGAGTAATCCAACAAGCAGAACATTCTTCATCTTCAAAATTCCATTGTTATCTTTCCCTCTGCAAGAGGGCCATTTTCTAACAAAAACGGCAATGCCCGTTAATACTGAATCCTGCCCGGCCCGCTAATTTTCATATGCCTGCTCCTTAACATCAAAGCCCCACACACCTCGCAAGATTTCATCTTGCATGATAAGTCTTTGGAAACAGGTAGTTGCGGTTATTTTAATGCGGTATTTGAATAAAAAGGTATCGATGCAGAGTATAACTATACTCGTATGACACTCTAATTAGAGTATGGGGTATACTCTTGTTAGAGTATTACAATAAATTCAGTTTGTTAGGTAGAGTATACTCGCGAGTGTACTCGCGTATAACCACCCTCTATACTCTGCTTATTTTAATGGTATACTCGCCTTATACTATGGATAAAAGTATTCAGGTAATATTTCTAATTAATTATGATTATTGGTTTCAGAAGGATCAGCGATGCCACGTATACAAACTTTTGTCAGCAATCAGATTCGTGAGGAAATTGAATCTCTGGTTACAGAAAGGAGGCAGGAAGGCGCAACGGAACATGATGCCACTGTATCGTCAGTTACTTCAATGCTCATTGAACTCGGCCTCAGAGTATACCGGATTTAGAGAGAGAAAAAGGAAGGTGGTTTTAACCAGATGGAGTATAACAAGATCATGCTGGATAACATGGCCAGAGTCCGGGCAATGTGTTCAGAGATAATGAAGATGGGCGCGTTAAGTCATGAAGTTATAAGCAATGGTAACTTTGATAATGAAGTCATCAAAAGATCCATAGCAAAATTTGCAGAAGACCAGGTAAGTATTTTCTTTCCTGAAGAGGAAGAAACGGACTAAGCCTACAGTTTATTTATCGGGCTTCCTGCCCATATCCTTGTGCAGAAGGCTTTACTGAATACTGTATTGCTTAGCTGGTAGAGTTGTATTGTTGCACGTTGAAAAAACCATCTGAGTATTATCATTCATGAGATTGAGTCTGAATGGATAGCTGTTTGGGCCAACTAAGTTCGGTGCCTCTGAAAGATTCTATTCTTCTGTTGCTAGGTTAGATAGCCTAGTATCATTTAAGTAATGAACACTTTCTGTCGGTCATAATTTATTTTCAGAATGAAGGGCTATCTGGCTATTAGCCTTTATCTAACACAACTTTCTTTCATAGCTCTCTTGCAATATCTTTTTGGTTTAATTATTGCGGCGGTTATCTGGCAACTGCTCAGGGCGGCGAAACGCGGAAAAAGCTCCCGCTGGTTATACAACTGATGTTACTGGTATTTGCCAACTGAATTATTCCGGGTTGTCTACCGCGTTATTCCCGATTCCAGTTTCAGGAAATAGATAAAATAAATTACCGCAGTGCCATATTATGGAAGCCAGCGCTCGTAATTCTTCCACCAAAATTATTGCTGTCTTTATTCTGTCGCTCACGACACTGGTCTTTATTCTGCGTTTTGCCGTGGCCTGGCTGGCTGTGACCAACAGAGTACTCATACACGAGCAACGTACGGTTGTCACACCGATGACCTACAGCGCGCCTTTTGTGGTATCTGAAACGAAAGCCGATACCGAGTATTTCCGGATGATGACGCTGTCCTTCCTGGCCCTGCGTCTCAATGTCGCCCCTGAAACGGTCGATTGCAACCACGCCTTTCTGATGACCTTTGTCGAACCTGATGTCCGGGCGGATTTTGTAAAAGTCCTGGATGAAGAGGCCGCACAGATTAAAGCCAATGATGTGAATTCCACGTTCTACACCACAGAAATCAATGTCTATCCCGTTGACGGCCGCATCGATGTTCGTGGCGTGCTGAAAATGTGGATCGGCAACTCCAAGCGTTCCACGGAAATAAAAACCTACCGGCTTCGTCTGAAGTACACCGGAGGCTTTATCTTGCTGAGGAGCTGGGTATCATCACATACCAGACAGAGTTTGATCCGGAACTAGGCTGTTATTTACCCACTAGCATTACTTTCACTGGATTGTTTTTTGAATCGATACAAGTATCTGAAGACGCTGTTTCAGCCGCCAGGAAAAGCAGGGCAGAATATAAAAACATGCAACGTTCACAAAAAGGTAAGCCACGCTTAACACTGGACAAGCTTATATCTCTCGCCTGGACCGCATTCAGAGAACGCTTCAAAGCATACCGATTGATGCGTAAAGCGTATGGGGAGAAACGCGCCAGAGCGAGAAGAGAAGCAAACTTAAGTTATCGGGAAATCTCATCACTTGTGAGAAAGGAACTGACGCGTGAAATTGCTGCCGGCGAGTGCCGATTAAACTTCCAGGATGTTGGGAATGAGATAAAAAGTCGGGTTAAACAGAGGATGATCATGTCGCGAACGGGAACATACCAGCTTGCTGTACAGTCTTGTTGAGTTGAACATTGTTCCAGCAATGCTCAACCCGAGACGCCAACTAATCTCACCCTTACCATTGCATCGTATACGTTGCAATAATCAAATTTAAGACGGTTTTTGTAATTTATACGTTACCAGGATAGTCTGAGTGTATTCCAGACACTTTTGCTCAGCTCGGGGGGCACACCGTGCTCTTCAGCAAGATCCTGCCAACGGGAAACTGCCGAAATGGTTTCATCGATGATATGTTGTGCTTTGTTACGACGAAGGCCAGTAATTTGATCAGCTACAAAGATCAGATCGTCCTGATTAAAATTGTCACGTTTTCCCGCAAGAGACAGTTGATGCGACTGCACCCAAATAGAATCCTTCTTATAACTCCAGGCAATGTCATAGGCTGGAGCAAGCTCCCATTCATAGTCGTCGTTTACCCGGAAGGACCAGTTTTTTGTATGATCGTCATGATTACGTGCGATAACATTGAATACCATTCGGCGAAATATTTGCTCCTGCTCTTTGTAAGAAAGACCTAACTGCCGGGCAGTAGAAAGTAATTCTTCATAACTGTAAGCGCCTGGTTTTCTAAAATCAGCATGCACCATTCCGCACAGACTTAGTACGTGATATTTATGGTTTCCATCGCGATCGAATCTCTTTGTCATGAAGTGAGCTCTTTTGCTTTCTTCTTCACGCAAAAGCTCGCAATGAGACATGTTGATACCTGCATTTGTAGCCATAAGATAATACACATACTCCATTACGCCGTAACCCTTGGGATCACCAAACGTTTCACGATCACTTTTGTGTTCTTCGACACCATCAAATTTCAAGAGGTAGTGCTCAAAGCCTTCCGGTACGCTAACCTGACCAGAACGTATCTCTGTTCTGTCCTTGTTTACAGCAACAACGGCTTTAGCTCTGGCTCCTCCTGCAGAAGTACCTATCTGAAGCAGTTTGGCCATAGATGATTGTTCATGGTCATTGAGGTGAAGCTGATCGCGTGAATCAAGGACCTTTTGGGCCATACTGACAAGTTCATCAATCAATATGGGCTGGCTACTATCTTCAAACGGGTTATTTGTAGGTTGATATTCCAGTGCACCCATTCCCCTGGTACCGGTGTAGAGCAACCGGTCTATGGCCATGAACTGCGATTTATCGAGGCCTTGTCTTGCAAGCCATGCGTTTATGAGTGCATTACCAAAATCATCAGGTAATGAGTCGGCAAATACTGCCGGTAAACCCCGGAAAGTTTCGAATGGCAGAGCAGGGAATGTATACGTCTGACTACTCAACGGTAAATGCAGGGGGGACAGACTAAAACCATCTTGCCGCCACTCTTCAGTGTATTCAAAAGATGCAAACCCATTCTCATCTGTGTAAGCCAGATATCCTGCCGGGATACCATCAAACATAACCGTGCATGCGTCTGAGATCATTTGTCAGTCCTTTATTTCTTTCTGTTAGCCAGCATTTCTCTTACTGACATCCCGGAGGGGATTTTTCTCCAGCTATCTTCACCTGGAGTGTTGGTTTTTTGATTTATGGTTTTTCTTTTCGCGACACCTGCAGAATGCAAACTGCGACTTAAACCAGTGCGTCGCTTTACTATTTCTGAAGGACGGAGTGAGGGAGCCGGTATCAACGAATTTAAGCCTTCCAGCAGGTTCAATTCTCGCAGAACGCCGAGGAATACCGTAAGGCTGCACGTTCCTTTTTGAATTCGTGAATAGGTTGGGCGACTTATACCAAGTTTTTCCGCAAGCGCTTCCTGCGTCATTCCGCGCGTTTGCCGATAAGACTCGAGACGGCTGTAGAGCTCTTCCGCAACCGCCGCATCTGACATTGCCATAGTGATGTTCATAGCAGCCTCCACATGTAACGTATACGTACTATTATAAGGCAATGCTGTGATATTTGTAACGTATACATATCAGAAGTTCATCGGCAGCAACAGACGGGACATGCGCATATAAATGTCGTGGTCTGAGCCTTCCCCACTAAACTGCAAGAGACACCAGCCACTATCCTACAGCCGACAGAGACGTTAACTGCAGGTATTCTTTTTAACTTCTTTTAACGGCTTTCTTTTAAAAAGAATACCTGTTCGAACATAGAGCAGGGGATAAAAATAGTTACAACATACAAATACCCCTCATTTACTAGCGCACCTGACATATCCTCACAGTACAGAAACACCCAGCCCATCTCGGACTTTAGTCTAATTCCATGCACAGCGGCAACACTTGAGCCGGGACCCACCACTGAAAAGCGGCCGCGCCCGGGCCGAAGGCCCGGAACAGCATCGTTTTTAATAATGGATGTTGTAACTATACATCGCTGTTGCTGTTAGTAGTGTTGCTGTTCGATTTGAATACACGCTCGTAAGCGCCCCTAAAGGGCCGCTAACGCGGAGATACGCCACAACTGCGGCTACGCCTTGTCGTGACCACTCCGTTCGCGCACATAACGTTCTGTATTGCTGAACGCTGTTTTTGGCTTGCCAGGGAGAAGGGGGATTGCAATCCTCTGTTAATTAACCGGCTGCGCCGGGCGTTCCGGCGGATGATACGACTGAGTAACATGGGACTGCATTTCCGCCGGCATGTGCCTTTCGGCACATTAACATTAGTGGGGGCCATGAAGGCATTGCCAGGATGACAGAGGAGGCGGTGTTAAGCCGGCGATTAAACGTAACCGGCAAAATATTTCAGCAGGTGGAACACTATCTTATTCTCGTAAAATCACACAATAAAATAGCCACGGTTTTTTTGCGGCTATTTTATTTATCTTTTGCTCCAAATAAATCTTCTATCGCTTTAGTCGGATAGAACAGAGAGTTACTATTGGCTCCCTTGAGCTGTACGAAGCTCAATCCAAGGTAGAATTTTTTAGCGTTATCGTTCAGTGCTTCAACGAACATGCCATGTATGCCTACCGCCTGGGATGCTTGATACACAACCTTCATAGCATTTGTAACAAGCGCATCTCCATAACCCTGACGTTGAATGCTTTTATCAATTGTCAAACGACCCAAGGTAACACTTGGAACGTTTTTATAGGGCACTCGCTTTTGTTGAGTTTTGCTCGGAAGATACTCTTTTTCGAAGCAGCTCCCGGACAATGTGTAGTACCCCATAACACGAGGTTTTTCCTCTCTCGTAACGAGCACATAACCACGTAGAATCTTACCAATATGTTGGCGTTTTAAATGGTCAGTGAGAAAAGTATTAAGATACTCTTCACCGCAATCGAAGTTGCTTACATCATATTCAACTTCCTCAGAAAAAATCTCTATCTTTAAAGCGTCCACGTAATTACTCCAATTCCTGGAGACGCTTAGTAGCTCGATTCAGTCGATCATTCGGTGCCGGTGGGTTACTGATTGCATCCATTACCAGGTTCCATGATTCCTCGTTAAGGATCAGGCGGCGGTGCTGGTCAATAACTTCCGCTGCACGTTCAGAAGCAGTCCTAACCATGAACTGTGAAATTGACTGGTTAGTCATTGCTGCGGCTTCTTCGATCATGCTTTTATCGTCTTCGTTTAATCTAAGATCGATGCGCTGTTTCTTTAGTGCTGACATGGTCTTTCTCCTCGACCACCCATGATGAAGGAAGGGCGGTCAACTCCTCTTTATGTATGAGCTTAAGGCTCTAAAATTTTACTAGGTTAAGAACCTATAAGTTGCGTTAATTTCAAATTACGTACGGAATTCTTCCGTACACATATAATAGGGTCGTAATATGCAGAATTCAACTACAAGTTCTTCACAGCCTTAGTGGAGTTGCCCCCGCTAAATCGGACACGGTTAATTTATAGCTAGTAATGAGCTTCTGTATTCTCTCGGTGACTGCATTTTCAGTCCTTTATGGGGATGCCAGTTATTATAGTCTTCCATCCATTCTGTCAGTTTTTCCATTACGGTCACCGCATCCGGCAGGTCATTCACATACACGTAGTCACGCTTGAACGTTTTCACGAACGATTCAGCCATCCCATTGCTCTCCGGGCTACGCACTGGCGTCGTACACACGATGAACCCGAGTGAGGCAGCGAACGTCCTTGTCGCGTCCGCTATGTAGCAACTGCCGTTATCGGTCAGCCACTCAACGGCGTGTGGCAGGTAAAGCGTATTTCCAAAGCGCTTTTCTACACTCTCTGTCAGCAGATCCTGCACCATAACGCTGTTTATACCGCCTGTTGTGGCCGACCAACTGATGGCTTCACGATCACAGCAGTCAAGGCTGAACACCACCCGCACGACTTCCCGATTCCAGCAGCGGATTTCGAAGCCATCTGAGCACCAGCGCGTATCCGACTTAAGTGTCACGACGCTGCCGGTATGGCAGCGTTCTGGCTTTTTATGGCCAGATTTTGCCAGTAACAGGTTATTCGCCTGCATGATCCGATAAATACGTTTGGGGTTAACTCGCCAGTTATGTTCCTTCAGCGCACGATTGAGGTGCGCAGTCACGCGACGATAGCCGTTTGTTGCCCGCTCGCTGCATATCTGGCGGATAAGCGGTAACAGTCGGGCGTCATCGTCTTTGCTGTAGCGGGCTGACCGGTGCTGGCGTTTATCCAGTAACCGGTCATACAGATTCGAACGCGATACACAGAGCACTTCTGCTATTCGGATGAGGGGATATCGTCCGGTGGCAGTAATGGCATGCGCGATATCAACTTTTTTGCCTGGGCTATCTCAAGCGCGTCGCGAAGGATTTCGGCTTCCATCGTTTTGCGTCCCAGCATCTGTTCAAGCTGTTTGACTTTTTTCTCCAGCGCTTTGAGCTCGGAGACGCTGACCACCTCGTCGCCTGCGGCGATCGCAGACTTGCCACCCTCGTTCATGAGTCGTTTCCACTTAAAAAGAAGACTGGGAGTGATGCCATATTGCCGGGCAACGAGTGAGACGGTGTAGCCGGGCTGCATGGCGAGCGCTACAAAACGGGCTTTCTCTTCGGGAGTATAACGGCGGCGCTTTTGCTCGCCAGTGATCACTTCGATTCTTTGCACAGGACACTCCTTAAACATAGCTCTATGCCTATGTCTTACTGGTGAAGTGTCCGGTTTAAACGGGGGCTATTACACTTAGTTGTCGCACGATATGCTGTTGAAAGGGATCTATAAGAAAAAATCTGTTCCGTATGCCGTGATGAGTCTCATCCTTTGAAAGCAGTGATCACTGGGGTAAAACTGTCGTGCTGGGCAAAGCCGAAAGGTCCGCTCCGTGCCAAAAGCAGACGTTCTAGCATTCGGAGTTTGTTAATCCTTCAGAAAAATGAGACCGGCTTCTGGTTTCAATTTTTCGTTGCCGAATCCGCAGTACCCCTTGAGAACAACTAAGGGTTTTATCCGAGATAAAACCCTTTAAAACTCTTAAAGGCTTGCCATATCGATGACAAAACGATATTTCACATCACTTTTCTGCATTCGACTGAAGGCAAGCTCAATCTCTTCCATCTTAATCATCTCGATATCAGAAGTAATACCATTCTGGGCACAGAAATCGAGCATCTCCTGCGTTTCAGCGATACCACCAATCAATGAGCCAGCAAGTTGACGACGTTGGAAGACTAAATTGCCAACACTTGGTGAGGGGTGAGGGCTATCCGGAATACCCACCATTGCCATAGTACCGTCACGCTTGAGCAGAGTCATGAAAGCATCCAGGTCATGCGGTGCTGCCACTGTATTTAAAATGAAATCAAAAGATTTCTGATGGGCGGCCATTTCATCTGCATTTCTGGATACCACGACATCATCAGCGCCCAGCCTGCGAGCTTCTTCGATTTTTGAAGCGGAGGTGGTGAAAGCCACTACTGTCGCGCCCATCGCATGAGCCAGCTTAATGCCCATATGACCGAGACCACCAATCCCCACAATGCCTACTTTTTTGCCGGGGCCAGCCTGCCAGTGACGCAAAGGTGACCATGTTGTCACACCCGCACAAAGTAAAGGTGCAACAGCTGCAAGTTCGGAATGATCGTGTGTTATCTTTAGTACAAATTTTTCGTTAACAGTAATGTTTGCGGCATATCCGCCGTAAGTATTTTCGCCAGAGCCATCCAGCCAGCCGTTATAGGTCTGTTTCCAGCCATGCGGGCCTTCGCAATACTGTTCAAGCCCCTCTTCACAGGCTTCGCAGTGCTGGCAACTGTCAACCATACAACCAACGCCGACGATATCCCCTGGATTGTGTCGTGTTACTGCGGCACCAACGGCGGTAACACGGCCAATGATCTCATGGCCTGGCACAATAGGATAACGGATTCCCGGCCATTCCCCACGGGCTGCATGAAGGTCTGAATGGCAAACTCCGCAGAAAAGAATGTCGATGACCACATCATTTTCAGTTGTGGCTCTGGCTGGTACGGTCGTAGGAAGCAGCGGAGTCGTTGGCGACTGTGCCGCATAGGCTTTAATGATATTCATTTAGTGTGATCCTGTTGGGCATAAGGGAGACAAACAGGGGCTGATATCAGCCCCTGGGAGGAAATAACGAGCACATTATCCTGGATAGGAAACTTCAGCAGTCCATTCGTCTACAGGTTGGTTATGCAGCTCCCAGAACAGGCCGCCCACATCCTTCGCTTCTTTAGAGTCAGGAGATACCACCGTGGAAACAGTGACGCTGGCAATGTGAATTCCTTGCTCTTTCAGGGTCTCAAACAGACCGAGCGTCAGGTTTCGGATGCCAGCCTTACCAATGCTAAGCGACAGGAAATCCGGATGAGGATAAAGTGCAAAACCACCGCCAGTTAACAGAATGGTTCCCGCTCCACGTTTACCCATTTCTGGCAGAACAGCCTGGGTGGCAGACATGGCACCACCGATATTGACTGCCAGGTCATTCACGAAAGAGTTATGAGGTTGCGTACTGATTGATTCATTGCGCATAACGGCTGCGTTGTAGTGCAACACATCAACAGAACCATATTCAGCCACAGTCCGCGACACCAGGCTGCGAATGCTGTCAGATTCACTTGCATCCACCGTTCTCACTTCAGCGGTATACCCCTGTGCTTTCAGAGCGTCAGCCATTTGACGCAATTTATCTTCACGGCGTGCAGCCAGCACGACACGGAAACCTTCTTTTGCAAAGCGGGCCGCCGTTTCATAGCCCATTCCAGGACCAGTACCAATGCTCAAAAATGTTTTCATCAGGTTTTCCTCTGTAGTTACGCGATGAGAAAAGCAGTGTAGAAAACACTAATTCGATCAACAATTGCGTTAAGACACATTTGAGTAATGCAAAATATGCAGGAATTAATGAATCGTGTGAGCATCGAAGAACTTACAGCCTTTGTTGCAGTAGCTGAAACAGGTAGCTTCAGAGGGGCCGCCGAGCGTATAGGGCGGGATGCTACTGTGTTGTCTCGTCGAATCGGTGCTCTTGAAAGCTTTCTTGGTGTGCAGCTCTTCTCGCGCACTACCCGACGCGTAACGCTAACTGAGGTTGGGGTTATGTACCACCGACGTGTTCGCATGCTGCTGGACGAACTGGATATCGCTACCCGGGAAGCCAGTAATTTTGCTGCCAGCGCCCGGGGACAGCTTCGTGTCTCTCTTCCTGTCGCTTTTGGTCGGTTATGGATTGCACCTTTCATTCCTACATTCATCAATAAATATCCGGAAATACGCATTGATGCCCGGTACATCGACCGTTTCGTGGACGTTGTCGCAGAAGGATTTGATGTGGCTATTCGTGTAGGGGCACTCAGAGACAGCTCACTGAGAGCTCGCAGGATAGGTTCCTTCCAGAACTTGCTGGTCGCATCACCAGGGTATATTGCCCGCCATGGAACACCCTCGCATCCAAGGGAGCTTATTGAACACCAATGCCTGACTTTTGCCCGTTTTGCTACCTCATCCGACTGGACACTGAAGAAAGGGAAGCAAATTGAAACGTTACGCCCCGAAGGCCCACTGATCACCGATAATTCTGAAACGCTTTTACTGGCAGCTATTCATGATACTGGAATGGCCATGCTTCCCGACTGGCTCGTCAGTCCCGCGCTACAGAGCGGCAAACTCATCAATGTACTGCCTGACTGGCGTGGTTCTGAGGAAGGTGAAGTTTTTGCCGTGATGCCTCCAGGTCCACTCCTTCCGACGAAAACACGAGTGTTTGTTGACGAAATCATTAGCGCCTTTGCGGATGGCTGGAAACAACCACATCGTTGATGTTTAGGTAACCCTCTTTCCCACTTTCCCACTTCCCCACTTTCCAGTAAATCACTTTGCTATGCCTTCCTGAGGACCTGCAAACAGCAGGTTATCAATTTAATGTTGACTTATTACGTAGTGATCACTATAAATTACGAATTACATAGTGATCACTACATATGATTTGTGATCCTCACTGAAATGCTGCAGAGAAAGGCAACCGACACAAGTGCGAGCCAGGAGGGAACATGAGACTTCTTGAAGAACTGACTGGTTTGTTTCAGTTATGGGGAACTCCGGGCCCCGGCCTCTTTGTCGCGGCCTTTGTTCTGATGACATTGCTTTTTATTCCAGCATCACCGTTGGCGATTGCCGCTGGATTTTTGTACGGACCGCTCACAGGAACGCTGGCGACTTCTTTTGCAGGATTAATTTCAGCAGTGCTGGCTTTCCTGATTAGCCGCTATCTGGCGAGAAATAGCATGCAGATATGGTTAGCTCGCTTTCCTCGTGCAGCAGCCATTGATACGGCCGTCAGCTCAGACGGATTCCGGGTGATATTTTTGCTTCGTCTGGCATCGATTCTGCCTTTCATTCCTGTCAGTTACCTCATGGGAGTAGCACGAATCAAGGCAGGAGCGTATGTGCTGGCAACATGGTTAGGGCTACTCCCAGGCACGTTTTTATATGTTTTTGTTGGCTCACTTGTATCAGAGGTGAGCCAGCTATCCGAGGGTGGAAAAATTCTCTCTCCTTTTACCGGAGTACTGACTGTCGCAGGTGGGATTGTGGTGGCTATAACACTGGCATTAATTACCCGGCGTGCACGAAGAGTTCTCAATCAGGCAATAGCTCGTTAAACATCATGTGAATGTAAGGAATTTAGTATGACCAAACCAGTTTATGTGCAGGAATACAATGACATCGTTGAAGTTCTGAATAAGTACAATGAAGGTGGCAAACAGGCTAACAGCAGCATTATGAAGCCAGCGTTCAGCAAAGAAGCGACCATTTTCGGGGTCGACGGCGACGGCAAGCTGATCGGCGGTCCGATCCAGGGGTTGTTTGACATCATTGATTCCGCCTTCCGTCCCTCTCCAGAAGCACGCGGAGTTATTGTTAATATTGATATCGTTGGCACTGCCGCCAGTGCGCGTATTGATACCAACGATATCTCAGGTTTCTGCTTTACCGACTTCTTCAATCTGCTCAAGGTGGATGGCAAATGGACGGTTGTTAGCAAAATCTATCATACCCACGTTGCTCCCTGATTAATTGACGCTCGTAATCCGATCAACTGATGCCTGTTATTCCTGCTTCTATATGGGAAGGGCAGGCATCAATACTTGAATATTTGTTAGCAATTGCAGCTCAGGCTTATGCCTGAGCTGGCAAATATCAGCCACAGCAGGAGCAGGTATGAAAAACGTATTCATTATCGGTGGGGCTGGGAAAGTGGGGCGCAGACTGGCACAAAAGCTGTCTGAGCAGGGACATACCCCCCGCTCGCTATATCGCGCTCCTGAACAGGAAGATTCTCTGCGAGCACTGGGGGCCATCCCCATTAGGGGGAGCTTACTTGAGCTTGATGCTGAGCGCCTCGCCGCCCTTTACGGAGAGAGTGAGATCATCGTGTTCACCGCAGGTGCAGGCGGTAAAGGCGGACAGGATATGACCCGGGCTATTGATGGCCGTGGTCTCGAAATTGCCGTTGATGCTGCAAAACTGGCGGGCATAAAACGATTCATTTTAGTGTCAGCGTTTCCTGAGTCATTCCGTGCCAAAGGAATGCCTGAATCCTTTGAGAATTACATGTTTGTCAAAAAGCAGGCTGATGTCTATCTGGCCCAAAGTGATCTTGACTGGGTGATCCTCCGACCGGGCACGCTGCTGGATGAACCCGGACAAAATGGCATTCGCGCCGGGCTGGCGATCCCTTACGGTGATGTTTCACGCGATGATGTTGCGTGGACCCTGGCTGAAATAATCAACCGACCCACCGTTAACAGAATCATCATTGAGTTGACGGCAGGTAATGAAGCCATCAGTACTGCAATTATGCGCATGGAAAAAAACTGAGACAGGGAAATCCACCATGAAACTTATAGTGCTGGGCGCAACAGGTCTGGTGGGTGGTCGCCTGCTTGAGGCTGCGCTGAATGATGAACGAGTCAGTTATGTCCTTGCCCCCGTTCGCCAGGCAATTCCTTCCCATCCAAAGCTTTCTGCTCCTGTGATTGACTTCAGCAACTTGCCTGAGGACAAGGATTTCTGGAAAGCGGATGCTGTGATCTGCACTCTGGGAACGACCATGAAAAAAGCAGGCTCACGCGAGGCGTTCTGTTTTGCGGATTATACACTTCCATTAGCTATAGCACGATTGGCCCGCGCCAGTGAAACACCTGTCTGGGTGTTGAATTCGGCGGCAGGAGCCTGCGAACGCTCCCGTTTTGCCTATAACCGTATCAAGGCCAGGCTTGAACAGGATTTAGATAAGCTCGATTTTCCTTCGTTGGCTCTTGTGAGGCCCGGAGTGATATGCGGAAAGCGAACTGAGTTCCGGGTCGGTGAGCGCGCTCTCATCGCTGGTCTTCGGCTGATCTCTCCTTTTATCAGTCCACGCTGGCATCCTGTTGTGGCAGACAAAATCGCAGTCACCCTGTTGAATGCCGCGCTGGCGGCGGCTCCAGGAACATATGTAGTGCAATAGAACAGATTCGATGAAATCCCAACCTGATCTTAATTGTGAAAAATGGAATCAACTATATGGCATCAGTAAATTACAACGCCCTGATTGAGGGTGACGCTGAGGTGGTCTGGCGGACGCTGAAAGCCTTCGGCCAAATAGCAAAGTGGCATCCAGCAATCACGAAAAGCTGGATGGAGGATAACCAGCCCGATGGACTCCCCGGAAGTACACGTCATCTTGTCCTGATGGACGGCTCAATCCTGCGGGAAACACTGCTCTCAATGGATGAAAACCTTCTTCAACTGTCCTACTGCTTTGCAACGTCGCCACTGCCGGTGGATAACTATGTCGCAGGTCTGAGGATCATTCCGCTCAATGACGTTCCGCAGGCTGTAATTCAGTGGTCAGCAACGTTTGATACACGTGAACCAGATCCAGACGGCAAGATGATTAATGTCATTCGCGAGCTCATTGTCGCTGGACACTCAAGCCTGCAAAAGCATCTTCAACAGCTGAATCACCACTAAATCATGAACGAAACTGCTGGAAACGATATGAACGAATTTATTAAACCGGTCGATTTGTCCCGTGCCTTTCGCCTGCTTAATCACGGGCCAACTACACTAGTGTCAGCACGGCATGAAGGGGTGGATGACGTGATGGCAGCATCGTGGGTCTGTTCACTGGATTATTCCCCACCAAAGCTGACTGTGGTGTTGGACAAAATGGCCTTCACACGCGAGCTTGTTGAAAAAAGTGGTCACTTTGTTATCCAAATCCCGACTGTAGCGCAAATCGCACTTGCACATCACGTTGGAACACGGAGTTTGCACACCGATCCGGACAAAATGGCGCACTCGGAAGTTCGGGTATTTGAAATGCCAAGTTCAAATTTACCCTTCATAGAAGGATGCGCCGGTTGGCTGGCCTGCCAGGTCATTCCTGAAGCTCATAACCAGGATGCATATGATTTATTTATTGGGGAGATTATTGGTGCCTGGGCAGATTCGCGCATCTTCAGTGAAGGTCGCTGGAAATTTGATACTGCAGACCCAGCCTGGCGGAGTCTGCACTACATTGCCGGCGGGCAATTCTATGCCACTGGCGAAAGTATGAGGATCGGCGGGAAGGAAATGCCGTAATAATCGCCCCCCTGCGAAAGCCTGGCATAATCTGTAGCAGGGGTAATTTTTATATCTGTGGTAAAAGTCGCACGGCCTGTTTTGCAATGCGTTTTAGTTCAGCCTGTGTGATCCCATCCTGAGCGGGAATAGACATCCCCTCCAGCAATGTATTAAGCGTCAGAGCAATCCCCTCCACATCAGTATCTGAAGGCAGCTGGCCAGCGTCTTTGCCAGCCTGCAGGCGCTCTTTGAAGTAAATGCGACCTTCTTCTCTCAGAGCTCTGACTGCATTATAAACATCTTTTGAATCCGGTGAGACGTTGATAGCCGCCAGAACCACCAGGCAACCACAAGGCGCTTCCTGACTCGTTAGAATAATGGCCGATTCTTCAAAAAAATTATGGATAGCATCATACACATTGCTTTCCTGGCGCATCTTTTCCCAGTTGGCATCCCAGTAGGTTCTTTCATAATAGTTTACCGCCTCAAGAAAGAGTTCGGCTTTACTACCAAAAGCGGCATACAAGCTGGGCGGGTTAATCTCCATAATCCGACAAAGCTCACCAACAGACGCAGGCTCATACCCACAGCGCCAGAAAAGGCTCAGTGCGCGTACCAGGGCCTTTTCCCGGTCGAAACTACGGGGGCGTCCTCGTTTTGAGGAGATACTGTGCGTTGTCTCGGTCATAAAGTTGCCTGATGAAAAAAGTAAAATTGATAGCCTACTATACAAGATTCAGGAGCCATTGTGTTCCCTTGCGTCCCGACTTACCTTGCCTGAATAGTTGCAGAACCCTGCAATAAAAAGGCGCGGAGGCCGGTATAGCTGGTAATCATCATCTGATGAAGACGTGTTTCATTTATCGCTTCTTCTCCCGGATTCCTGACGTCAAAAGTCGCAGACCAACACACTTCACTGATAAAAATACCTGCTGCATCTTTCTGCTCACTAACATTAATGACACAGACATAGTTGTCCCACGGCATTGGTGAGAGAGTAAAACGGTAAGACAAAGTCATCAGTACCGGATCGAACGTAAGTAACTCCTCTTTGATAACGTTGCCATCCTGCATGTCCAGATGACGAACAGCACCAGGCGTGTTTTCAGACAGACCTTTATCGATTCTGCTGGCTGTGATATCCGGGTGTCAGTCTGCAATATGACCAAAGCCAGATAAAGTGGTCCAGATTTCATAGATATCGGCCTCAATCGGACCTGCAAAAATCACATGCGGCATGAGTTTTCCTCTCTACTACTTCGCATAATTTCAATGCTCACTGATAATTGTATTGATTACTACATAATACTGGTATTGTATAGCACTCACTACATAAAAATCCACATTGTCCTCTGAGGAAAATTATCATGCACCAGACATGCTCCATCGTCGGACTGCCGCTGAAGGGGCGGCCCCGAGGCTTTGATCGTGAAAAGGCCCTGATGAAGGCGCTGAATATTTTCTGGACTTTGGGTTACGAGCCCACTTCGATTGCTAATTTATGTGCAGCCATCGGCATTCGCCCGCCGAGCCTGTATGCCGCTTTTGGCAGCAAGGCGGAGCTCTTTATCGAAGCTGCTCACTTCTATGAACACAAGTACTGGAATGATGTTTGGGCACGGCTCGAAAACGAGCCGAATGTTTTTTTATCTGTAGCCCGTTTTTTTGACGAAGCGGCGGAGATCTTGCTGTCCGAATCAGCTCCCTGTGGTTGCCTGGTCGTTCTGGCTGCTATTAATGTCTCCTCATCCTCTCCGCAAGTCTCTGAGGCTGTCAGAGAGATTCGCCAGGCAGGAAAACGCTGTTTCGCCACCCGCATTCGGTGGGCGGTTGACGATGGCCAACTGCCATTGGATACGGATGTGGACTCTCTTGCTACGGTTCTTAATTCTCTGCTGGCAGGCATGTCTGTCGAAGCTAAAGACGGCGTGTCTCTGCAATTGCTTCAGGCCACAGCAAAATATGCTGTTCGATTGCTACGCAATACCAGGTGATGAAACCTCACCTTAGAGATAAAACCTTTCACGTTAAAAATCAAGATACTGATTTTTATAACTAAATTATTTCATCTCTGCCTCAAAAATGTACCCCACCTTAAAATAATCACCAAAAATTGGCTTGCCTTTTTATTTAGTGATCGCTATAAATATAGTTATATTTAGTGATCACTACAAAATGTTTGCAGTTACCGCTTAATTTCATACCGCGTGATGAAGGTGGGGGACCGGCACAGTTAGCCTGGTTTCTGTTAGAACCAGTTGGTTCACAGCCCGTGCAGCCCTCATTAACGTTTCGGAAACAATTTTAAGTAGATGAATTACAGAGGAAAAAGAATGAACCCGAAATATGCACCATTATTTGAGCCTTATGTCCTCAATAACGGCGTCATCATAAAGAACCGTTTCACTGTTGCACCAATGACGCACTTTGCGTCTCATGCTGACGGTAGCATCAGTGGTGAAGAACGCAATTTTCTGACCAATCGTTTTGAAGGTTTTGGCCTGTTTATTGCGGCTGCAACCCTGGTGTCTCCCGAAGGAAAAGCCTTTGTAGGCCAACCTGAAGCGATCAGTGAAAAAGATTTACCTAGCCTTCGTGAAGTCGCCCAGATTGCAAAAAATCAGGGGGCAACAGCAATTTTGCAGATCCATCACGGTGGACATCTGAGCATTCCTGAACTGCTTAACGGACGAGATATGGTGGCTCCTTCGGCAGATGATAAATCAGGTTCCAGAGCGCTGACGGGTGATGAAATCCGCGATTTAATTGCAGCCTTTGCTAATGCTGCCCGCCTGGCTGTTCTGGCCGGTTTTGATGGTGTTGAAATTCACGGTGCCAATAATTATCTGATACAGCAATTTGTCTCAGGTGAGAGTAATCGTCGTACTGATGAATGGGGCGGGACAATCGAGCAACGCCTACGTTTCCCTTTGGCTATAGTCGATGCTGTCATGGAAGTTAAGCAAAAGTATGCTTCTGACAAATTTATCGTCGGCTATCGTTTCTCTCCTGAAGAACCCGGTGAGCATGGTCTGACAATGAAGGATACCTTTGCCCTGATCGATGCTCTGGTTCAGAAACCACTTCAGTATCTGCATGTTTCGCTGTGGGACTTTTATAAAAATGCGCGCCGTGGAGCGGATACCTCCTTAACACGTATGCAATTGCTACACGAACGCATTAACGGAAAGCTGCCGCTCATTGGTGTTGGCAACCTGTTTACTGCCGACCAAATCCTTGAAGCCTATCTGACTGGATGGGCAGAATTTATTGCACTGGGTAAAACAGTGATGATGAATCCTGACCTGCTCAATCTTATTACTACAGGACAGGAAGACCAGGTAGTCACGGCCATTGATCCACATAAAGAAGACCGTTATCGCATACCGGATAATCTGTGGAATCAAAACATGCAGCGTCTGTCCTACCTGCCCCCCGTAAAAGACGACATGAATTGGCAGTCGCCAGATATCTGAAAATTTAGAGACACCTCTGTACTACTCGAAACTTCAAGAGCTGGCCAGTGGGTCAGCTTACTTACCTATACAGGAATTCAAGATGAATCACATTCAGAACAAAACCGCTATTGTAACCGGAGCTTCTTCTGGGATTGGGGCTGCCACGGTTAAAGCCTTGCTCGATAAAGACGTAAATGTGGTCGCTGTTGCGCAAAATATAGAACGTCTAAATGCATTCGTGGAGCCATTGAAAGAGGCTGGGTACAACATTTCTGGTTACTCTGCGAGTGTGGCTGATTTGGATTCCATGAAAGCCGTGGCTGACTTTGCTGTGAAAGCGTATGGCTCTGCAGATATTCTGGTAAATAATGCCGGTCTGATGCTGTTTTCTTACTGGGAGGATGTGGCTATTGATGACTGGAATAAGATGGTAGATGTTAATATCAAAGGCTATCTTAATGGTATTGCTGCTGTGTTGCCGCAGATGATGAGGCAGAAATCAGGCCACATACTCAACATGGCCTCTGTAGCCGGTCACCAGGTTGATGCAGCTGCAGGTGTTTACAGCGCTTCTAAATTTTTTGTTCAGGCCATGACTGAGTCTATGCGCAAAGATCTTGGTGTCAATCACGGTATCCGCGCCAATACCGTTAGCCCTGGTGTGATTAATACAGGCTGGGCGGATAAAGTAAGTGACCCAGAAGGTCGAAAGGCTGCTCAGGAACTGAACAAGATTGCCATTAGTTCTGAGGATGTTGCCAATGCTGTGATTTATGCACTGAACCAGCCGGATAATGTTACCGTAAACGATCTGATCATCTCCCCTACCCGACAGAACTGGTAATTCGACTTAAGAGCTCTACAAACGTGCCCTGACTTATTAAAAATAGTCAGGGCATGATTGTTCTAGTTGTTTGATCATATATTCCTCCCAATCTCCCAGTAGGGTTACCATAGCTAGTCTAAAAGTGGATTTTTCGTCCGCTGTGAGCGAGGAGCGGAACTTGATAAGAGCAGTAGAAGGTCAATTTCCACGTTGCTTCTCTAATCGGATATTAGCACCATTTAATGATCTCTTATTACCCCAGCCGAGTTGCATGTAGAATTTGGCAGCACGACTGTTTTTATCTGTTTCAAGCCAGGCAACTTCGTGTTGTCTGAACAGCTCCTGTTCCGCAATTTTTATAAGTTTGCGACCGATGCCTCTGCCTTCATATGATGGAAGGACAAAAAGACCAAAAAGAGAGCCGTTCTCCCTTGAAATCATCGAAAAACCCACCACTTCATCATCATCTGTTGCAACCCATGCGCAAAGATTCTCTTCGATCATATTGCACACGGTCGTTTCGCTGATGCCCATCTTAAGCATCTCTTCACGGCTCAGATGATTTTCGGTGACCGATGTTCTGACAGTGAAAATACTTTCAACATCAGATGCTTGAGCTGGTCTTATAATGATATCCATAAGTCTTAATCCATTTCTGACGAAGATAAATTTTGAGAGTGATGCAATCATACTCTCTTTAGCATGATGGAACTTTGAGCTAAATCGCCACTGCTCATCCTGTCCGCTTATCGCTCATAAGGGACAACCATACTCAAATCTCCTACATTGCAGGAGATTTGAGTATGAACACGTCACCGTGGAACAAAGACCGTATCATAGGCCAAAAAAAACCACTTCAGATATCTCATATCTGGGGTATCCGAATCCGGCTTGAACTGGAAGGTAAAACGCGCGATTTAGCTCTGTTCAATATGGCCCTGGACAGTAAGCTTCGAGGCTGTGATCTCGTCAAACTCAAAGTATCTGATGTTGCATATGGTAGCTCTGTTTCAAGCAGAGCTACGGTGTTGCAGCAGAAAACCGGTAGCCCTGTGCAATTTGAGATAACCAAAGGAACAAGAGAAGCTGTTGTTGCATTGATTAAGCTTGGCAATTTGCATAGTAAAGACTTCTTGTTTCGGTCTCGGGTCGGAACTAACCAGCACATTTCAACCCGGCAATACAACCGAATCTTTCATGGGTGGGTAGAAAAGCTTGGTCTCGAAGATTCTCTTTACAGCACACCTGATCTACAAAAAAACCAAGAATCTCCGGGTGATCCAACTTCTGTTGGGTCATAAGAAACTGGAAAGCACAGTCCGTTATCTGGGCATTGAAGTCGATGATGCGTTAGAGATCTCCGAATCGATTGAAGTCTAAGGTTGTCAGGGCTGCAACAGCAGCCCTGTGCCAACAGCGGACCTTTTACCCTTACATGTGTATAAGCTCGTCCTCAGTCCTAAATTCTCAATGTATCGATAACCGCTCGTAGAGCAGGCGACACATTGCGGTGCGGATAATATAGAAATGAGCCTTCCAGGCGTTGGCTGTAACGTTGTAAAACTCTGATGAGCGAACCCT
>Ga0207655_1000638_pt1 | contig 41948 bp, 49 predicted proteins | sample KBSM44metaG_FD_184398 | JGI IMG/M metagenome (GOLD analysis project Ga0207655, IMG submission 184398) | Miscanthus rhizosphere microbial communities from Kellogg Biological Station, Michigan, USA - KBS M4-4 metaG (SPAdes) (version 2) | ecosystem: Host-associated > Plants > Roots > Rhizosphere >...
GTTCGTCCTGCTTCTTTCGGACTTCGTCTCATGCGAATGCCCGTTAAATCTTCCATGCGAATAGTCGTCACACCGTGACGAATCGCCAAGTTGATTAACTGACGGGAAAGCTGGTGGTTATAGTTTTTCATCCATCGTGATTCTTTTTGATTCAATGTTCGGATGGCGTTCATTTTTTTCAAGTTTCCTAGTTTTTTTCGTTTGGCACGATACCTCCTGCGCACATAGGCGACTTGTTTGCCCGAATAAAACGTGGCATGCGTTCCAATCGTGGCAACAGCTAAGTAGTTTAAGCCAAGGTCAACCCCCATCACTTTTTCGCTAGGAACTTTCACTCCTTCTACTTCGTAGGAAAAGGAAACCGTGACAAACCAACGTCCTTTTTTCTCATGAAGCTTTGTCGTTCCTTGTTTCACTTCTCCCTTAATAAGCTTATCAAGCCACGGGCGATGAAAGTCACGGACATCAAGAGGCACACCAATTCGTTTTTCTTGCGTTGGAAATGACACTTTGTAAAGCCCGTTTTCCTGTTGGAAACGACAATTTTGGTTATTGTATTCGCACCACAACCGATGAAAAAGTTTGGCTTGTTGGTTCTTCACTTTACTTTTGACGTCTCGAATGGTTTGATTGACCACAGCTGAAGGGAGTTTCTCGTCAGTGTATTCGCTATAGACTTTGCTTGTCGCTTTTGACAACCCTTCATAATGAACTAACCAATTGCTGAAATCGGTATTCAACCGCGTCATTCGTTCATACATGTGTTGTTTTTGTTTTGTTGGTTTTAATAACGGAATTTTTATAGATATGGTTGGCATATTCCACCTCCTTTGCTTCAAATATATCACAAGGAGAATGGATAAAGCTGCTAATTAGCCTCACACACAATATCTTTGACCTTCCATCCCACCTCTAAAGAAAGTGGGCTTTCTCGGTCTTGTAAATCTGTAAGACACTAAGAAAAAACCTCATAAAGTAAAGTAAACCACAGAAAGAATCGTCTAATACTAGTCGGTTCTTTTACTTTATATAAACTTTCACTTAGTAGCAATTCCATATACATATTAAAAAAATATCTTTTTTTAAAAACACAAAGAAACATTACCATTTATTTCTTTATACCTTATAATAAAGACATCAAATGAAAAAGGTGGTTTTTCCATGAATATTGATGTAACAATGAATTTAGAACTCGTTGACGATATCGAAGAAGCAACACATATTATTGCGTTAAAAGATTACGGCGAAATCAAACGAGGAGAAATGGTACAGTATGCCAATATGTTTGGTCATCAAGTTATTCAAGGTACAGAACTTAGGGAAATTACAGAAGCTGAAGAACAATTACTTGTAGAGTGGAAAGAAAACTTATGTTATAAAGTACACATAGCTGCCGAACACCGCTAATTCATAAAACAACTTCATAATACAAAAGAAAAGAGTGAATACATGATGAATTTTGAGACATCGATACACATGGAATTAGTACAAACTGTTGAAGAGGCAACACATATCATTGCGTTAAAAGACTATGGAAGAATTAAGCGTGGTCAATTAGTTGAGATTCATGACTATTGCGGCATTCCCTATGTCTTCGATAATGACGTAACTGAATACGAAGAAGAAAACAACCTTCTTGATGATTACGAGCAAAACCTGTTGTATGTGGTTAAACCTACCATACGCTAAAAAAGTAGAACCATTAAAAAAGAAAAACCTTCCCCTAATGATTATCTTATGGGTAAAGGTTTTTTCGTACTATAGACTTACAAAACAGTTTGCTAAAAATAAATATGATAAAGTAATTAATAACAACCTGTATATTATTAAATTAAGATAATAATATACAGGTTGTTATTGATAAACGGACTTGCATAAGACATTTTTTACAAAGTAATTTCTCTAATAAATTCATACATTTTATCAATATCAACCTGGTAATCCGATAATCCCGCTTCAACGACTGATTTTGGCATTCCATAAATAACACTAGTTTCTTCAGATTCTGTAACTACTAGTCCACTATACCTTTTTACATCTTTACATCCAAGCGTTCCATCAGAGCCCATACCTGTAAGAATAACAGTTAATAGCTTTTCTTTATAAAAAGAAGCAATTTCCATTAATGTAACATCGACAGAAGGTGTATATAATGCTTTATGTGGGTAATTTTCATGCACACAAATCGCATAGTTGTTAGCTCCTACTTTTTTTAGTGTCATTTGAAAACCCGAAGGCGCAATATAAACGTGTCCTTTTTGTAGAATTTCTCCGTCCTCTGCTTCTTTTACTGAAATCTTACATAAATTATTAAGTCGTTCTGATAAAGGTTTTGTAAACCCAGGTGGCATATGTTGTACAATTAAAATAGGGATAGAAAAATCTGCATCAATCCGAGAAATAATCTGTTGAAGAGCAGATGGTCCTCCCGTTGAGCTTCCAATAAGAATTAATTCATATTTTTTAGAAGAAATAGACGGAGACGGATAGGGTTTTACATCGGCTACTGATAGAATAGGCTTGTTTTCTTTAGGTAAACGAGCTTGGCACGCTACTTTCAACTTTAGACGGAATTCGCTACGAACATCTTCACTTGATTGAGGGTTTAACAGATTAGACTTGAGAAAGAAATCAATGGCACCCACTTCTAAAGCCTCCATTGTGGCTTGTGTTCCTTCATCCGTGAGTGCACTTAACATAACTACTGGAACGGGACATACTTTCATGATTTGCTTTAATGCTTGTATGCCATCCATTTCGGGCATTTCTACATCCATCGTTACAACATCAGGTTTTAGTAGTTTCACTTTTTCAACCGCGTCCAAGCCATTTCTTGCGAGCCCCACAACTTCAAAATCCTCATCTTTTTCAATAATCGTGCTAATTCCTTTTCGCATAAAAGCAGAATCATCTACAATAAGCACTTTATATTTTTTCATCCGCTACTCTCCTTTTACATAATAATAAGCATGTTTGCTGTGTGCAGGTTGAAAACTTGTATGCAAAGAAGAAATGGATTCTGCATGCCCTAAAAACAAGGAACCATCATCTTTTAAGACATTATAGAAATGAGTCATAATTTCTTCTACAATATGTTCGTTAAAATAAAACAACACATTGCGACAAAAGATAAAGTCGACGCCTTTATGTTTCTGATAAGCATGGTAGTCTGTTAAATTAAAGGGTTCAAACGTAATCATTTCTTTTATTTCCTTTTTCACTTCATAACCATCCTCATGTTCCACGAAATATCTTTTTAAGTATTCTTTATCTGTTGGAAAACGTCTAAAAGCTAATGAGTTTTTAGGATAGAATCCCTTTTTTGCATAATCCAACACCTTTTTATTTAAATCCGAAGCAATAATTCGAACTCGGTTCCCTGTCGTAAGTTCCATTTCTTTTGCTAATATTGCCAGCGAGTAAGCTTCTTCTCCTGTTGAACAAGGAATACACCAAATATTGATGTTTCGATTTGTCTTTTGGCTTATTTGATGTTGGAATTCTTCTAACTGGTTTATCTCTCGGAAGAAATAAGTTTCGTTTATAGTAATGACTTCAATTAATTTATCCCATTCTTTAGGAGATTCCTTCAATAATTTCATATATTGTGTTATCTCTAATTGCAATTCTTTTAAACGTCTAGATATTTTCAACTTCAAATTATCAATGCTTTTTGTAAAATCTATCCCGCAGTAATTTCGAATCTCTACGGCTAATTCCTCATAATACATTATTTATCCCCCTTTTCATTAACAAGACGCCTTTGCAAGGCTATGCAAAAGCGTCTTTTTTCCTTTATTTCAACTTTTCTACATTAATATTGACTTCATCAATGGCATTTTCTACATCTCTTGCTTCTTTTTCTTGAACTTTCATGTTTTGATTTAACTCTTCTGTTTGTTGACGAACATTTTCAATTTCCAATGCAATTGATTTTCCGTATTCAGCTTGATTATTTGTTGCGCCCATCATTTGTTGAACCATTTCTTTCATGGTATTGATGTTTCGTACAATTTCCTCAGCTGTTAGTGCTTGTTCTCTCGTTGCGTTTGTCACGGAACTTGATTGGTTACTTACGTTCTCAACCGCTATAACAATTTCTTTACCGCCTTTTGCTTGTTCAGCTGTAGCAAGAGAAATTTGTTGCACTTGGTCTCTCGTGTTCATAATACCTCGCACAATTTCCTCAGCTGTTAATGATTGTTCTTTTGTCGAATGATTCATCTGAACTGCTTGATTCGTTACATTTTCAATTGCTTTTGTAATGCTTGCACTGTTTTGCGTTTGTTCTTCTGTTGCTAATGCGATTTGATTCATTTCTTCTGTCATACGTGTGATTCCATCAGAAATTTTCTTAATTTCTTGTTTTGTTTTATCTGCTAATTGGTTACCGATTTCAACTTTATCTGCTCCATCACGGATAGAGTCAACCGCTACTTTTGTTTCACTTTGAATACCTTTAATCAAAACAGCAATTTCTTTTGTTGCTTTCGCACTTCGTTCTGCTAATTTTCGTACTTCGTCTGCTACAACCGCGAAGCCCTTGCCGTGTTCGCCTGCGCGCGCAGCCTCTATCGCCGCGTTCAAAGCTAGCAAGTTCGTTTGTTCTGCGATATCATCAATTACTTCAATAATACTTCCAATTTCTTGCGAGCTTTTTCCTAAATTCTCCATAATATCACTTGCTTGATTAATTACGTGAGAAATTTGTTTCATACCCTCCATTGTTTCGTTAACAGATGTTGTTCCTTCTAGGGCATCATTTTGAACAGATTGTCCTAATTCACTTGCTGTTTGAGCACTTTCAGCCACTAAGCCGATAGAAGCAACCATTTGGTCAATTGTCGCAGATGTTTCTTCTGCTGTATTGGTTAAGTCAACAGCGTTATCATTTACACCTTTAATAGATTTACTCATTTCTTCAATAGCTGCCGAAATTTCCTCTACATTAGCGCCTACATTACTTGCATTTCCTGCCACTTGTTCAACTGACACAATCATTTGTTGAATAGCAGATGAAGTTTGTTCTGCAGAAGCTGCTAAATTATCTGCATTTCCTGCTACGACATTAATAGATGCACTCATTTGTTCTACCGCTGCCGAAATCTCATCAACTCCTGATGAAGTCGTATTAGCATTTCCTGCGATTTGCTGAACAGATGCAACAAGTTCTCCAACAGAATCACTTGTTTTATCCATTGATTCTTCCAACACTTTTGCATTACCCGCTGTTTTATCAATTGATTTTTTGATTTCAGCAATAGATTCAGTTGTCGCCTCAACATTTTTCACTACATTTAAAATAGATTTAGAAATTAAGCGAGTAATAAAGAATGAAATACCTACACTAAAAATCAAAGCAATAATTGATAATGTTAAAATTTGAGTTTTTGCCGTTTTTGCTTCTTTTTCTGTTTGGTCCATAATATTCTTATTATCTTTTTCTAAATTGGTTGCTAATTCATTAAGTGAGACAATAGCTCGTTCACCAAGAGGCGCTAATTCATCCATTTTCGTTTGCACCAAAGTATCATCATTGTTTTCGGAAGCTTGATACAATTGAGGTAAACCAGTAACATAATTTTCAAAATCTGTTTGAAACTCTTTTAAATTCTTTTTGTTGCCTTCATGAAGAATTAATTTATCTAGTTTATCAATGTTTTCTCGAATATTTGTAACATCTTTGTCTGCATTCTCCTTCATTGTTTTCATTTCTTCAGGTGTTCGAGCAAATGAATGCTTAACTGCAAATAAACGAACACGCGTTAATTCCTCTTTTAGGTCTCCCAACGTTTGTAACTTAGGAACTTGCGTATTTCCTATTTCGTCAATACTGGTCGTTAACCCGCTAATGTTCCGTATCGAAACAAAAGATATAATTGCTAAAAATAAAAGTAAAATAATAAAACTACCCCATAATTTTGTTTTCATAGATAGCTTATTCAACCACTTGCCACGTTTCACAAATGCTCCTCCTCATTTTTTTCAAAACAATCTTTATCAGACTCACTTGTTTATATAGCAAAACGTACATTACCTATTCGTCCTCAACCATGCTGAAAATAGAGATAATGTCTAAAATAAGTGCTACTCCCCCGTCCCCAAGAATAGTTGCACCCGAGATTCCTTTTATTTTCCCAACATATGAACCTAGTGATTTCACTACAATTTCTTGATTGCCAATTAATTTATCAACAACCAAACCAATCCGCTTTTCAGCGAGCCCTATGATGACAACTGTTAAACTTTTTCTCTCGTTTTCTACTCTAGGGAAATGAAAATGGTCATGTAGCCAAACCAGTGGAAGCACTCGATTACGAATATTCGCCACTTCTCTTCCGTTCATCATGTGAATTTCTTCTTCTTGAATACGAACAATTTCCACTACACTATTGGTAGGGATAGAATACATACGGTTATTTAACTCCACTAATAGCCCTTTAATAATAGCCAATGTAAGTGGTAGCTTGATAATCATCTTTGTCCCTTTTCCTTTTTGGGTTTCTATATCGACCGTCCCGTTTAACTTTTGAATTTGGGTCCGAACGATATCCATTCCTACGCCCCGTCCCGAAATATCACTTACTTTTTTAGCGGTAGAGAATCCAGAATGAAAAATTAAATGATGAATATCACTCTCCGTCATGGTTTCTAACTTTTCTTGTGTAATAATGCCTTTGTTAAGAGCAGATTGAGCGATTTTCTGAGCATCAATACCCGCTCCATCATCTTCTACAGTCAAAATCACTTGATTGTTTTCATGTTTTGCCGAAATAGTTACTTTCCCCTTTTCACTTTTCCCTGCCTTTTTTCGTTCCTCAGGCATTTCCAAACCATGGTCAACGGAATTTCGGATAATATGAATCATAGGGTCACTAATTTCTTCAATTACGTTTCTATCAAGTTCAGTTTCTCCACCTTCCATAACTAATTCCATTTCTTTCTGAAGTGTTTGAGATACATCCCGCACAATTCTTGGAAAACGGCTAAATAGTTGTTCAATAGGTAGCATTCTTGTTTTCATAACGTTTTCTTGTAACTCACTTACAATTTTAGACATATGAACAGATGTTTGTTCAAATTCATCCAACAATTCATCGCTTGGATTGTCCCGTATTAAACTTCCAATTTGAGAAATGCGAGTTTGGTCAATAATAATTTCTCCTACTAAGTTCATTAGCATTTCAAGCCTCTCGACATCTACACGGAGGGTTTGATGAACTTTTTTCGCAGTTTTGTTTTTGGGTGTTTTAGATGTAGCCGAATTTTTGGGAGAAGAAGGCAGTTTTGTTTCGGTATTTGTCGTTGGCGAAGGTATCACGTCTTCAGATAATGCAGGAGTTTCTAAAGGCACTTCTTCAACAGACCATTTTTGGACATCTACATGCACCACATCTACGATTTTTGATAGAAATGCATGAATAGACGATTCTTCGCTATCCGTAGCAATAACGAAACAAACCGTATACTCATCATGTTCATATTGAGGGTTTTGTACGTTTTCTACATGGAAGGAGCTGATTTGAGGCAATTGATTATAAATAATTTGAATCCGTACTTCTTTCATAACGGATTGTTCATCTATTTTAACAACGCACGCATATAATTTTTTTCCCTCTTTTTGTTGAGTGGTCAGTTTTTCTGTATCTTCCTTAGAAAGAGATAAGGAAAGAGAAGTCACGGTTTCTTGTTTTGATGTAGATTCGTTTAATTGATTTACTTCCTGTGTAGACTCCTCTTGAATTTTAATTAAGGATTGAACAACCATTGTAATATCAACTTCTTCTGTTGATTCATTCGAATAAAATGCTTTCAACTTATTAAACACATCTACACATTGAAAGAGAACATTAATGACTTCATGAGTAACAGAAAGGGTATTCTTTCTTACTCTATCCAATACATTTTCCATTTGATGCGCAAGTTCTTTGATGACATCGAGTCCCATCGCAGCAGAAGAACCTTTTATATTATGAGAGGCACGAAAAATAGTTTGAATAACATCTTCATTTTCTGCATCGTTTTCTAATTGTAAGATTCCTTGTTCTAGTGTTTCCAATTGTTCTTCTAATTCGGCTAAGAAAAACTGCAAAAGCTCTTCGTTATCTTGATTTGAATTCATCTATTCACCTCCATACTTCAATACTTCTTCCATATTAAGAATAGAAACAATTCCAATTTCTGAATGAGCTACACCTTCAAATAATGATTTGTGGTTATTTCCTGATACCTCAGATACTTCATCAATTGATTGCAAAGATGTTACTTTGCTTACCTTATCAACAATGAGTCCGATTTTTTCACCATTAAATTCTGCCACTACAATCCGTGTTTGTTTTGTAGCTGTATACACTCCATTACCAATTCGTTTGGACAAACTTACTACAGGAACAATTCTTCCCCGTAAGTTAATCACCCCTTCTATAAAAGTATGAGAATTAGGGATTTCTACAATCGGTTTCATTTTAATGATTTCATCAATGGCATATATCTTAAGACCAAACAACTCTTTTCCTACTGTTAAAATGACGTATTGCTCCATTTTCAACACCGCCTTTTTTAAGCCATTAATTTAGAAAAAACTTCTACTACTTTTTCTTCTGAGAATGGTTTAATAATAAAATCAAGTGCTCCTGCATTAATAGCTTCCAACATACTTTCTTGGTCCCCAATTGCTGAACACATGATTACTTTTGCTTGCGGATTAAATGCTTTTATCTCTTTTACAGCGGAAATACCATCAAGTTCAGGCATTGTAATATCCATTGTGACAAAATCAGGCGACAATTGTTTGTATAGTTCTACTCCTTGAAGCCCATTTTCTCCTTCTCCTATTACTTCGTGACCATTACGTTGAAAGATGCCTTTTAAAACTAGTCTCATAAAAGCAGTATCGTCTACAATTAAAATTCGAGCCATTTTTTTATTCGCCATCCTTTTCGCTTATAAAAACAGACACGCATCCTATTTTTTCACCATTAAATACATCAAGGTGATACACTTCTGACTGAGTAGTAGTTGGAGCAGATAAAGATGGAGTGGTAATATCAATGTCAATCCCTTGTGTACCCGCAGTAGTAACGATACCACCAAGAATCATATTCCACAGTTCACTAGCAAACGAGTCTAACATAAATCCATCTAGTTCCATTCCGTATAAGGCTTTTCCAAATTCACTAAACATTTTAGCTTCACCTTTAATCGTAAGAACCCGATTAATATCGCCAAACAATGAAATGCTTACTGTGATAACTTCCGATTCGTCACTTACAACATGTTCAAAGTTCCTTACAATATTAAACGGCAAAACCATTAACATAGAACTAATAATCTTTTCATCTGTTAGAAAATTCACGAACGTTTTACCCCCTTTTGAAAACAGTAAAAATTCATTTGAGACAGTAAATGTATTTACCATTTTTAACGCATGACCTCTAAAAAGCGGTTTTTAAAGGAGAACGGCTCCTGTCAAACGTTAAATACCTATGTCTTTTTTCATTCTCTGTTCCCGTTCTCAGTAAAAAGAGAGAATCCATGATTAAAAAAGTATAGGACATAACGATTAGTTTCTACTATCACTCTGAAACAAAGTCAAATATTTTCGTTGTATTTAATATTGACCCTTCTAAATACTGAATATATCTATGTTTATGAACATTTGTTTTGCCAACCTTTTTTCTTTAAAAAACGAGAAACTTATAATAACGATTTTTTTATTTTTTAAAAGAAATAAATCAAAAAAATTAAAAACTAAACTTCTTGAAATCTAAAAAACCTTTCGTTTCAAGGATAAAACGAGTCAAAAGAAGCTTTCATCTAGTGGTAGAAATTATTTTGAAAAATACTTTTTAAGCAATTCGCATTTCTTTTACTTTGCACCAATTTACAAATATTTCTTTTAACACAAGAAACTGTTATTATATGTAAATTGGTATCTTTTTGACCTATTTTTTATTCTACACCTAATGATATTTTCTTCTAAAAGAACTCTATATTTAAATGACGTATGGACCAAGACCATTAGGAAGAGTGTTTAAGATTGCCACGTTGTATATAAAAAAGTTCGTATAATTACACTATACGAACTTTTCATTTACATTCTTATGACCCAAAAACGGGTTTTACACTCTGCGAATCACAATACGTTTCGTATTCAGCATATAAGCTACTTCTCAACTCACTTGGAACGCCTTGTAAGTTAATTACTTCCCATTTATGCCCCTTTGTTTCATAAAACCATTGAGAAAAAGACATCTTTTCACCTCCCCAAAAGAATGAGTTTTTATTATCACGGTCTGTAGTGTACTCATTTTCGATATTTTGGAAAGAAATAAATCCATTTTTTGTATTTTTTCTTATTGACCTCTTTTTATTTAAGAACGAAACCTTTATAATAATAAAGTTGTGACTAAAAAAACATATCTTTTTTGTCCCTACAAACAAATCACATCTATTTAGAAGGGTTCTTCTACTTTTCAAACGAATAGGTAAAAGTTCAATATGGGGGAGGAAAACAAATGAAAAAACATGCAGAACGGTACGTGGTCATTGCCATGGTACTAGGTATTTTCATGGCTTCGATTGACAATACAATCGTATCAGCCAGCATTAACAAAGTCATCGAAGATATCGGAGGATTCGAAAATATGAGTTGGGTATTTACTGCATACATGCTAGCAAATACATCGACCATGTTAGTTTTCGGTAAGCTATCCGATATTTACGGACGAAAACTATTCTTCTTAATCGGTGTAGCGTTATTTTTAGCAGGCTCAGCGTTATGCGGAACTGCCCAAGACATCAACCAACTAATTATTTACCGTGTCATTCAAGGTATTGGTGCAGGCGCTTTATTACCAATCAGCTTTACCATCATTTTTTCTATTTTTGACGACCCTAAAAAGGCTGCGAAAATGACAGGTATCTTTGCTGCAGTATTCGGTCTTTCATCTGTACTTGGTCCACAACTGGGTACATGGATTTCAGATGCATGGAACTGGCGCTGGTGTTTTTATATTAATGTACCACTAGGCATTGTTTCTTTCGTTATGTTACTCGTGACATTAAAAGAGTCTAAATCAACGAAAAAACCAAAAATCGATTTCTTAGGAACCTTCTTTTTAATCGCTACCGTTATTACTATGATGCTAGTGTTTGAGTGGGGCGGTAAAAAGTATGCATGGGATAGTCAAGAAATCATTCTTATGAGTATCGGGTCTCTTATTGGTCTTATCATCTTTTTATTCATTGAGAAAAAAGCATCAGAACCTGTATTACCACTTTCCATTTTCAAAAATAAAATGGTCGCAGGAACGACGTTCATCGTATTTTGCCAAGGGGTGTTAATGTTCTCGGCTATTACATACCTTCCGATATTTGCTGTAGGTGTATTAGGGCGAGCAGGTTCAAACGGATTATTAACCCCTATGATGTTATCTTTGATGGCAGGTGCATCTTTAGGCGGTATGTTCATCTCAAAATTAAAATTCCGTACGTTTTATCTGATTTCTATGGTCATGAGCGTGGTCTCAAGTATTCTTCTATACAACGTCAACCAGGATACTGATTATTATAAAGTGATTTTAATTATGATAGTGCTTGGATTAGGTGCCATTGGACCATTAATGAGTGTATCTCAAAATGCAGTTGCAAATTCGATTTCAAAAGATATGCTTGGAACAGTAAACTCATTGGTTGCCTTCTTCCGAAACATTGGTGGTATTTTAGGTGCATCCATTATGGCAACCATTGTAAACAATTCATTAAAAACAGATTTAGAAAAAAATCTTTCTCAAGCTCATATCCCGCAAGATAAAATCAGTGAAATGGCAAACCCTGATGTTCTCTTACACGCAAGCACAAACATTCCTGAACAGGTTCTAACCATTATGCGCGAAGCATTAGCTAAAGCCATTAACCATGGATTTATCTTCGCTTTAGTCGTTTGTTCACTAGGAATTATCGTTTCTTTATTCGTTGGGAGCAAAAAATTTGAGTTCCAAAAACCAAAAGAAGAAGCTGTTAAGTAAAAAGAGATTCCCTTGTAACTACAGGGGAATCTCTTTTTTTGTGCGAAGAAAACACCTTTCACTCATTTTTTACGGTTATATTCAATAAGTTATTCTTATCTTATCTCAATTATGAAGATGATATCTTATGAAGGAAACGAAAGTGTTTTATGAAAAAACTAGAATGCCTTTTTCTAAGCAAAAGGAGCGATGTTAATGAAAACGGACTTTCATCTGAACGACCGCATTCGTATTATAGACGAAACTAGTCCTTTCCATAATCATTTAGGAAGAATTATCGATGTCAGTGCTTTCTCTTTAAAAGCAAAAGTAGAGTTCTCTGAGGGGAAATATGCATGCATTTTAAAAAGTAAAATGGTCAAAGAACAGGCATTTTCACAAGAATCTTCCTTAACTAAAGCTGATTACCATATACTAATTGACTATTCGCTAGACATGAAGGACAAACAATGGTTTTTGTCGTTAACAACTCGATTGAATCAGGAATTTCCGAAATGATAAAGAGATTGCAAAGAACCCATCTAATAAAAGGGTTCTTTTTTATTGTCTTACCTTATTTCCTCACTTAATCCTTTGGCATTTGCAAGTGACGTAAATCAGTCGTTCTTTTTTTCTCCCTTTATCTTTATGACCAAATCCAAACAACCTTACAAAAGTGTTAGGTGAATATTACAACATTGTAAGATTCGAGGGTAGGTATTTTTGGATTTATATGGTATATTTATTTAGAATTAATTTCCAAAGGAGTGAATTATCATCATGAGACCATTAGTAGACATTGTGAACGTAAACAAAACGTTCGGCAGTAAAAGTAACGAATTCGTTGCTTTAAAAAATATATCAAGTTCAGTAGAAAAAGGCGAATTTGTAGGAATTATGGGACCATCGGGAGCAGGGAAAACAACACTGTTAAATGTCGTATCCACGATTGACGAAGCAAGTTCAGGAAGCGTATTTATTGACGGAAAAGATGTAACCAAAATGAAAGAAAAAGAATTGGCTACATTCCGCCGAGAAAAATTAGGCTTCATTTTCCAAGATTACAATCTGTTAGACTCGTTAACTATTGGAGAAAACATTGCCTTACCGCTTTCATTAGCAAAGGTAAAAGCAAAAGAAGTCGATAAACGTGTCCAAGCTATTGCGGAAAAGTTTGGCATCGATGGACTGTTGGATAAGTATCCTTATCAGGTATCAGGAGGACAAAAGCAACGTTGCGCTGCTTCGCGAGCCATCGTGACTAATCCTCATTTAATTTTCGGAGACGAACCCACAGGTGCATTAGATTCCAAATCCGCTACCGACTTACTTAATAGTTTGAAATCATTAAATGAAGAAGAACAGGCGACCATTTTAATGGTTACGCATGATGCTTTTGCTGCAAGCTATTGTCAGCGATTGCTTATTATCAAAGATGGTGAAATTTTTAAAGAACTAACACGAGGAACTCAAACGCGTAAAGCCTTCTTCCATACGATTCTAGATGTCATGGGAGAAATCGGAGGTCATGACGATGAGCTTGTTTAGTCTAGCGCTCCGAAATATTCGACGGAACTTTAAAGATTATTTCCTCTATTTCTTTTCGATGGTGTTTAGCATTATGGCTTTCTACACCTTTCAAAACATTGCGACCAATTCACAGATGCAAAAAGCTGCATCCAGTTCAAGCACCATCAGTAGCGCTTTTACCTACTGCAGTGGCTTACTTATTTTCTTTATAGCTATTTTTATTATTTATAGTAACTCGTTCTTTACACGCAAACGAAAAAAAGAAGTAGGTTTATATTCGCTATTAGGTATTCGAAAACGCAAAATTGCTCAAATGTTGTTTTACGAAAATTTAAGCATGGGTCTGATAGCGCTTGTCGTTGGTATAGCTATCGGAACAGCTTTGTCACAAGGGTTTATTCACATATTGTTATGGTTAATGCAAGTAGATATGAATTTATCGTTTGAGTTTTCATGGCAACCAGTCTATATTACAACCCTTGTCTTTTTAGTTGTAAACTTATATACATCGTTCCAAGCGTACATTCTTATCTATCGCTTTAAACTAATTCAACTATTTAGTGCAGAAAAGACAGGAGAAACAATTCCGAAGGCTCGCCCAATATTAGCTATTTTAGGTGTACTGATGTTAGGTACAGGCTATTATTTTGCTTATTACTTTATGGACTACTTAACATCACCTATTGGATTACTGTTACCTTTAATTATCTTATTTTGTACAATTGTCGGTACATACCTACTATTCCGCTTCTTCAGTGTCTTTTTCTTAAAAAGCATCCGTCGCCGTAAGTCGGTGTTTTATAACGGTATGAACATTATGTCTGTATCTCAATTAATCTATCGTATTAAAGGAAATGCAAATGCACTAGGCACCATTGCTACACTTTGCGCTGTCACTATCGTAGCAGTAGGAATATCAGTTGCCAGTTACTTTGACCAATACACGTTCTTAAAAAAATCTTTTCCTTATAGCTATTCATATATAGAAAAGAGTGCCGAATCCCAACAAAGCATGGAACAAATTTTAAAGAAGCATGAAGATGAACATCACGTTACGTTAAATGAAAGTATCCCTTTCGTGTCTGTTGAAAAAGCTTATTTATATGACGTCGATAAGAAAGATGTAGCGCTAAAAAATAAGACCACTCAAAGCTTATCAGTTGTATCATACAGCACGTATCAATCATTTTTGAAGAAGCTCGGTAAAACACCTGTATCAAATCTAAAAGACAACCAATCTATTCAGTTAGTTCGTCCTTTGTCTTCCATGTATACAAAGTTAATGAAAATAAAAGAACCTAAACAGGAATTGCAACTTCCATTTAGCAATCAATACATGACATTTGATGTTTTAAAGAATCAGCCATATCCAATTCAAAACACAAATATAAACGGAAATGGATTAGGGTTTAGCGAGACATTAGTTGTTTCTGATAACGTATATAAACAAGTTGTACAGAACGGTAAATCTTCTACCGCTCATGTTGTTAACGTAGACAATGATAAAAAGTCAAAAGAGTTAACAACAGAGTTACAGCGATACAATGAAGTAAGCGACTTCTACTCTCCATATACGAACAACATGCAAGCGATGGGTGTTATGGTATTTATCGGAGGTTTTGTAGGTATTGTATTTTTACTTGCTACAGGCTCCATTATTTACTTTAAACAAATGGCAGAGTCTACTATGGATAAACCAAGTTACGCTATCCTTCGAAAAGTGGGTGTAACAAAAGATGAAATTCGTCGCTCCATTGCTAAACAAATAGGTTTTATTTTTTTACTACCTTTATTGATTGCTTTATTGCACAGTTACTTCGCCTTAAATACTGGGAAAGTAATTTTCGGCATTACAAATGTGACACCTATTTTTTGGTCAGCAGGTATTTACATCATTATCTATGCATTCTTTTATGTGTTAACGGTACGAAGTTATGTAAAAAATGTTTTCCCTACTCAAACCAAATAAAAGTACGATTCTCAACACAATGTGTTCATTTGGCACATTGTGTTTTTAGATTATTCAGATAATTAGACTTTTAGCATCCTTCTTTTTTCTCATCTATTCTTATTTAAGCTTCATCGGTAGAATCTTCCTTATAAACGATGTATACTAACCCTAGATGTACAAAGACCGTTCCGTTTGTTTGACTAGCTTGCAATCCCAAGTATGCTACATGGTGTTTTTTTAATTAAGGGGTTGCTTTATGGAAAATTCCAACCAAAAATTATTACTTGTTACACGTTCGAAACGTTTTGATAAATTTGCTCGTGCCGTTCTTTTTGTTACACGACCATTTGACAAATGGCTCTATAAGTCATCTGTTAGATGTTTTTACTTAGGTATAAATAATACTAAGTACGTCATTATCAGCAAGAAAGAAGAAGACCCTAAAGGCATTCATATTGTAAATGTGTATCAGAAAAAGCGTAATTATCTAACAGTTGAATGGACAACAAAAACCCATGAACCGAACGTTTATAGCAAGAGAGGTCATTCATTTTCCTATGACATTGTGAAACTTCCTTTTTTTCCGTGGAAGAACGTTCGCTTTGAAAATCGAGAAACATCTGAATGACCGACTAAATAGAAAGAAGGGAACCTTATGGGTAACAAAGAAAAATCATGGCTGTTTACAGCTGGCTTATTTCGCGAAGAATTACAACGATTATTTCCTCCACTAACATTGGTCAAACTGAAGATTCCATATGACAATCGCACGTTTACAGTTTCCTGTTTTTACGATGAAGTACACACAAGATGTTCATTCGGCGAAATTGAACCAGGCGCTACACGCGTTCGTAATTTGATTTGTATTAAATTTAACGAAACAGGCACAAACTTTTGGAATAAACCGTTAGTTCTTGCTAAAGGGAATTCAATGTATGTAAGCGAAATGCTCATTGCTTTAAGTCCATCTTGTGTAAAGAGTTTCTTTAAGCGATGTGTGGTCGATACACAGACCGCTTATCGTACTTCAACATTTATTTCTGATACACTCAGGACAGTTGAGCACCTTTCAACAGATGATTTACTTGATTTAGCAAACAGGAACCGCCAGTTATATGAATTAATTGGGGATGAAGAATATGCCCGAAAAGAAAGACAGGTATATATTGCTTTACGGAATCGCAGAACCAATACAAAAAAAGAGCTGTCGCATTGACAGCTCTTTTTTCTAGTCATTTTAAACGAAAAAGCAAAAAGCAAAAATGAAAACCTTACGTTTTCCATACTACCATGCTCTCTTTTAAGAAAGATAGGACCACTTTTTACTATTATTTTTGATGATAAGGAGGTTCTTCCCCTTTTTCTTCATAAAGCCACGAACTAGCTCTATCAGCTCGGTACGTCAGTTGCCATGTACCTGATTGATTCCCTTTACGCCAAGTCTCGGTAAAATGAACATCATATGTTTCTTCATCTTCAGTTTCATTTGCACTTGTTTCTCTTGTTACGGTATACCCTTTAATCGTCCCTTTCCACTTTCCAATTTTTTTTGGGAAATCTTCTGTTACGGTATCTTGAACCGATGTTTCATTTTCAACCGCTTCTTCCATTGTGAATGGCTTATCGTGCTCGCGGCCAACGAAATAGAATACGCCCCATAAAAGAATCGTTAGCAAGATAAGACATCCTAAACCGCTCCATCCATAATTATAGGGACTTGAGCTCTTCTCTAACCACTTATCAATTCCTCCATATAATAGTGCTGTACCTGCTCCATATAAATACATGGTCCAGTGAGGAAATAATACTCCTAATGGAAGCCCCGCAATGCCTAGCGCAATTACATACACCCATGATTTTGTAGGAAAGTATCTCTTCTGTATATATTCCACCACTGCAGACACTACATTCCCATAGATTAATACAATGACACCAATGTAACAAAAAAAGATAGTAAGAGCAGATAAAAAGTTATCTTCCACAGAGTAAAATAGTGAATCTTTATTATCTCCCGCAACGGACAAAACGGATACGAGCAAAGAACAAACATATGTGCTTAGTAATGTTGCCATGATTTTACGAAAAAAGATTGATGTAGGTTTTGTTTTCATGGATTTCTCTCCTTCTCAATTTCCCATTCATTATATCCTATAATTAGAAAACAATGGTACAATAAAATCGAAAAAACACAAAAACATATCTTATTTATGAGACGTCTTTAGAAAACAAGAAACAAACTTATTCAAAAAGGGAAATGATAGTAAAAATAAAGCATAATTCTAGGAGGAAGAAGTATAATGGAATTTACGATGGATGAACACTCCTTATTGTCTAGAGGATTACAAGCACTTATTGAAGAACAAGAGGATGAAATTGCTTATATAAATGACTTAACGGAACAGCATACAGATTTTCAACACCATATCCGCAGATATACAAGTCGCGGAAAAACATATACCTTACAAGAATACAAAACATCAAAGATTCAGCGCATTCAAAAGAAAATAACTGAAATTGAATACCTTAAAAAGAAGATTAGCAACAGTAATAACCGTTTGTTAGTTATTCCATCTAATATTCAGTTGCATTTGCGAGATTACTAATTTATTTGTAATACTGAAAGTAAAAAATAAAGCCATTGATAAAATGTTTATCAATGGCTTTTCTGCGTTTTTATTTACTTTTTATGAAGCATCGAGAAATGTTTTATGTTCCTCAAACTTCTCTTTTGAAAGAAATCCATACTCGTGGTAAAACTCAGCAACAGGCAACCATACGAATAATTTTAATACTTCATCATCCATCTGCGTCCGCAATTCCTTCACTTGTTGGTGGGAAATGAGAATTGAAAGAGGTCGAGAAAGACGTTTTACATCTAACTCCCCTTCTCTAATGCGACGGAAATACTTCTCGTCAGTCATGAGTCTTACTTTTACGGATTCTACATCATGCACTTTTTCTTTCTCTTTATCTTTAAAGCACTCAAAATAATTACCTTCTTCATCACGATAATAAACTTTTAGCTTCATGTTCTGAACATCTTCAAAGTTCATGTGTATCCATCTCCCTCTTATTCTTTACTGTTTTAGTTCATCTTTATATTGTTCATACGTTTCGCGGGAGACAAACCCATATTGAAAATAGAATTCTAGGTTACCGCTTTCGATTGCTTCCCTCAATGGAGCATGTTCCAAACACTGTATTAGATGCTCCACTTGGTGCCAAGTAATTAGAAGCGCAGGTCGGTCATACTGGCGATTATACGTAAATAGTCGGTGTTGCAACCACACTCTATCCTCTATCTTTTTTCTTTCAACTTTTGGCATGTTGCTTTGATTTTCACTTTCCAACAGGCTGCACTCAAAATAGTTGCCTTCTTCATCTACGTAGTAAACCTGAAAATTCCCTTTGTTGATAAAGTTCATATTCATTTTCATTCCTCATTTACTAATATTTATTTGTTAATAGCATTGTAGCAGAAAAAGGATTTTTAGAAAAAACACAAAAAAAGAAAGGTTTTTTTATTTTCTTTTCAAACAAAAGGAGACCAAGTTTCTTGGAATCTATTGAAAACGAGTGAACACCATGACAACTAAATTTACATTCCACCACTTAATCGACCTCTACAATACCTACAGCACCCGTTACCAACACGAAACGTATAAACATGTTTCCTCTATTCTTCAAGAAGCAAAACATTTACATAAAGAATATTTCTTTCGTTCCGACGCCGTTCAAACAAAAATGGCAAAAGGCGAAACTGTCGACCATGAGCAAAGTTGGCGAGCATTTAAAGGAAAAAATCTTGAAAAACTAATTGAACACTTAATTAAAGAAGAATGCCAAAAGCTAGGCGTTACGGTGATTAACGGCAATCGTTTAGAGCGAAGCAAACACTTAACATCTGAGTTGCAACAAGTAAAAGATAACTTAACCATTACATATCAAAATGGTGACAAACATCTACCTGATGTTGATTTAGTTGCTTACGACCCTCAAACATTCCGTGTCTTATGTGTTCTGTCAAGTAAGGTTACTCTTCGAGAACGTGTTTCTCAAACCGCTTATTGGAAAATGAAATTCCTTCAATCTCCTCAAACCTCTCACATCAACGTGTTCTTCGTGACTCTTGATGAAGACGGCACCTTAACTCATCGCTTTCCTGTTAAAAAAGGAAGAACGATTGTGGAAAATGAACTAGATGGCACCTACGTATTAACGACTTCCCCAGTAGAAACAAGCGAAACCATTCATTTGTTCCCGTCCTTAATGAGGGATATTTCTCACTTAAAAAATGAAAATAATACCATTCATGCTCCTGTTCTTGTATAATATATATAGTAAAAAAATTATATATACCCGAGGAGTAACACACATGAAAAAAAATGAACGTGTGCGCGAATTATTACACCAAGTCGATTTACGAGCAGATGAATGGCATGAAGAAGGAACAACAGCACATTTAAAACAACGCATTCCTCTTCGAGATTTGGCACTTGAAGACCATTTATACTTACTCCAAACCTATCATCCTACCGAGACACTTCAGTCACTTCCTTCAAAGCTGTCTGTCATGCAATGCATGGATATTGATACAACTGACAGTACACCTCAACTTAGGCATGTAGGATTTGAAGTTTATACATCTGATGGTAAACTACTTACAACACGTCCTCCAAACTCTGAGTGCGAAGCAAGTTATGTTTGGGGTAGTTACTTAGTAGATGTTTTATTCAATGAAAGCAATAATGAGGAAGACGACTTATACGAAGACGAACTATACAAAGAAGACTTGTATGAAGAAGCCTAAGTACTAGGTTTATCAAATCATTTATAAATCAATCCAAACAAAAAAAGTTCGCGAAGATATTCTTTGCGAACTTTTTGTTTTATTTATTCTCTTCTTTAGAATTTTTTTCTTTAAAATATCAAATAGCAAATGGGAAAAAGTACGTTTCCTTAGCTTACAGTTTTTTTCTTCACAGAAATTCGCAACGTTTCAGTATCAAATCCTCGTTCCTCTAAGTCTTCTAAAAACTCTTTGAACGCAGATGACCTCAGCAAATCATGCATTGCCCAACCATCTGTTTTGTCAGGGTAGTACATACGCCAAGTATTATCACGTACCGACCAACAGGCACCAAGAGTTGTTCGATAATCAAATCCTCTTGCCATGTTAGTCTTTCTCTCCTTTGCGTTCAGCAATCAATGCTTCTTGTTTTTCTTCTTTGCGATATTCTTCGAGCCAATCATGATATAATCGTATCGCTTCATCACAAAACGACTCAGCCACGTGTTTGAGACCTTCTAACTCCTCAGTTGTTATATCATATACTGCCATAGCTAGCCCATATTCTTCTCGTTCCATCCCACCGTACGTTTTGCCTTTTTCCATCTCACCAATAGTTAAGACATACCACGTTTCTTCCTTAGGGTCACACGCACCTGTCTTTTCCCACGTATCGTATCTCTCTATTTTATAGTAATACTCTGAAATACCGCCTAATCCATTAGCAATCATGACCTGGTGATAACGAGTTTGTCGTTCATATCCTTCTTCTTTGTAATCATGAAGTAAATATGCTTTTTTCATATCGAAACTTAGAATGTCATCAATTTCTTTTGGCAACAAATGCACTTTTGGATAATCGTATGAACTCATTTTAAGGCGTGTTTTTGTTCCGCTTATAAGATGAACATCGTAGTAAAAATAAAGAATATCATCGACCGACAAGATTTCTTCGTCATCTCGAAAGGAGGTTAATTGTGGTTGCGAATACGAAAGATGAAAATTCCCTTTCGTCCATGTACGTCTACCGCTCATGTGGTCACCGCCTCTATGTATTTGTAAGTATCTATTTAACCTACTATATAATCTTCATAATCTTCCCATTAAATTCAATAAAAAAATCAGCCTTAATGGACTGATGTAAGTGATGGCACAATTTGGTCTATAGCTCCCCTTTTGACAGGCGGGAGTCAACCTATCTTGTGTCGTCTGTTATCCCAAACAGCCTCTTCCGACGTTCGCTGCGTATGCCATGAACCCATTATATAAATAAAAAATATTTTTTTCAATAGTTTGTAGACTTTAAATTCCAAACAATCCCTTTCCGCTAGAAAAAAAGATATATTTGTTATAAAATAAAGAGACACTTACAAACGAAAGAAGGGAATTCCTTGAGCTATTATTCATTCGTTCTTCCTTTTAAGGAAAAAGAATCAGGAAACCATAAACAAGTAGATATTGAAGTAGATAACAACGTTTTAGATAGATTTATTAATGATTTTATTACATCGTATGCAATAAAAACAAAATGGTACAAAGTAGGCAAACGAAACCAAACCATTCATTTTAAACCTGTTACGTATGGTGAAGTTTACAATTTCACGAAAACCTTAGCTTCTTCCTCTAAATTTGAAAACCACGTCTTTTCACACAATGCTTCTCTTTTACAACATTTTGAACAGGAATTTTCATATAGTACGTGGTTATCTGTCGAAGATATGGTCTCTACTCAATTTAAACATAAACTTCACGAATCCATTTTATCTTATTACACACCAAGTGACGAACCTGTAGAAGACATTCAAAGTTATTTGGTCAATGGTAAAGAAGTTATCTTTTTATCTTTTGAACCCGAATGTTGCGATAACGAATACTACGCCGTACCTGTAGAAGTTGTTTATCAACTTGATTTACTAGATTTGGACGGCGAAACATTCAGTCGTTACCATGACCTTTGGAATCAATTAGAACCATACGAGATTGACAATTTAGACCCTCAAGTAGAACGTATCACATTGGTTAATTACGATTGAGGGAGACCGAATCCTGAATCGGTCTTGAGTCACATTATCATTAAAAAATTTATGTATTTTAAAATAAAAACTCGCTTTGTGGGCGAGTTTTTATATATTTATTTTTTCTTATCTAAAATTTTCACGACCTATGATATCTGCAATTTTTTCATAGTCGCCACCTAACTTTAACGTTTTCGAACCAATTTTACATACTTCATCGTTTAACATGCTCCAATACATATTTCCTCCCATTTTGTTACGAACTTCAACTGCCTTTTTTAATAAGTCCATTCCTTCTTCTACCGTATCAAAATCTTTATCTATCATGCTCATGTTTATTCTCCTCTTATAATGATTTTTTTATGTTTTTACTCTGTTTCAATGGATGCTTTAATCCCCTTTTTAAATTTCCCACATAAGAATGGTCTTTCAATTGTCGGTGTAATCACTGTACGAAGGACAGCATAGTCATAAGCCTTCACATCTCGTTCAAATAGTGCATAAATATCAACTTCAGCACTAACAAAGGACTCGATTCCTATTTCTGCATCATTAATACCTTGTGGTATGATGTCATTCACCAATTCTTCCAATTCTTTTTCAGGATGAAGAACTTGAAAGGGATACATAGAAAATGTAATCTTCTTCCCACTTTTTATTTTCGCTTCAACTTCGCCTTCCACCCAAAATCCAATATGTTGAAGTACCAATGGCTCTACTTTCATCTATATATCCTCCTATTTTGTAGGTATTAATTTTTAAACTTGAATGGATGCATTTATTCCATCCTCAAATTTCCCGCATAGAAACGGTCTTTCAGGTGTTGGTACAATTTCTGTACAAAGCTCATAATCTTTTACATCACGTTCAAATAACGTGTAGATTTCAATTTCAGCATTTACAAAGGACTCAACTCCACATCCTCCATCATTAATGCCTTGAGGGATAATGTCATTTATCAGTTCTTCAAATGTTTTTTCAGGATGAAGAATTTTAATTGGTTTCATGTCTAATCGACCAGTTCCTCCGCCCCATAAATTCACAGTTACTTCGCCTTCAATCCAAAATCCAATATGTTGAAGTACTTTCGGTTCTACTTTCATTTTTGTCTTCCTCCTGTATTCTGTTGTTTAGTTGTCGAACAGTTCATTTATAACTTTAAAATCGTTTTTAGTTTTTTGTTAAAAAAAATTAGAGAAAATAAAAAACGCGCCACAGATAGGCGCGTTTCTACTATTAACTGCTTATGAACAAATTCTTACGTACTCGTTTTCAAATACCTTTGGATTCGCCAACTCATGAAACTCTGGCAAAAACAATCCATGGTTCAGTGCATCTAGATGTAGTACAGTAACCTGAGAAAAAATATCGTTTAAGCAACGAATAAGCTCTCCTCTTTCTCCTTCCACAATATAATAGATTACATTATCATCCGCCTTAATTGTGCTGTCATACTCCTGAAGAAAAGGAATACCACAAGGAATATCTTTCTTAAATTCAATTGTCCCACCTAAACTACAAAATTCTGCATTCTTTAATGCTGTTTTTAATAACAATTCCACATTTTCCGCATTCTATTTTTCTGTTCCTAAAAAATAACATTGACGTCCCATTATTAACTTCCTACCTTTCACCTTTTGAATTTCACTGATGCGTATATTTCTTTTTATTATTTACCCATCACTTAGAACAGTTTTTTGAATAGCATTTCATTCTTATAGGTCTGTTCTTTTTAGCAATACAGCACTATATATATGAGAAAGGCTCTCCCTTATGACAGTGACATTAAAAATAATTTGTTTTTACATGCACACTATTTATACTTCATAACCTTATTTCCACTAAAATCTTCATTCTTTTAAACTTCAAATCTCTCATGAAGTAGAGAAACAGCCGTTTTTTTCTCCATTTTTCAAAAAATTATTTACACTGTATAGGATACATACATTATAGAAAGGAATGACGTAATCAATTATTCTTCCAGCAATTCGAACGACCAATAAATATTAGAGTTACGTACTTTTATTTTTTATACCTTGAGATTTTATTTTATTGCTTTTTACACATAGGATTTATTAAGCTAAGTAGGTTTCCACACTTGTTTTATGCATTAGTAAAAAACAGGATTAGCTTTCACTAGCGATATTTTCCTTGCTAGCTCTTAACAATTCCTGTTATCAATGAATACATTCGTCATTTTTTTATGTAGCTTCACCATTTTAAGGGGTTGTATCAAAGGCGTTATGACCGATTTAAGTAGGGTCTCTTGATGATTAGACATACCATTTTTGATATATCGGTTTGCAAACGCTTCAGTATACGTAGTGTGAGTACTTATAATATTAGGACAAGGGGTTAAAACGATGAGATTTATCCAAGAAAAAGGATGGTACGCAGAAGAATACTATAACGAATACACATTATTATCTAAAAAGATTACTGATTTTGCAAAGCAGCGAGATTTTTATCGCGAACAATATATTACACATAAAGAAGAAGAAACCAACCAAGACCTATTGGCGCTAGTAACTCGGTTTAAATATGTATTAGCTCAATTGGAATCTCTAGGTGTAACCTCTGAGCAATTGATTTTACTTAATTTAGGGGTAGAGGACATCGTTCGCATGGAAGCAATGTCTTACGAACAACTTATTTAATTTATTTATACAAACAGTATTGTGATAAAAAGACAAAACGTTAACCATCGGTTAACGTTTTTTTGTCTCTGTTTATCTACAAGAGTACACGAAATATTTCAATTCAATGCAGTTTAATGAAAATCACTAGCACTTTTACTCGTTCAAATGTTAGTTCTTTTCGCTTTCTTCTTTCATTGTTTCTTGTAGTCTATTAACCCATTCTTTAATGTCCTTACTAAATCCAGCTACATTAAGATGCATGTAAAAATTATGAAGTGATTCATAGTTAGGGTCATCCTTTAATTGTGGGAAACGATTATCTACTTCTTCTTCTAATTCCGTCAGATTACCATTCAATTCATCCAATGCATCGTTATCCAATAATTCCGCTAGTTCTACAATACGTTCTAATTTTTCCATTAATAATTCCTCCTTGGTTTTTAAAACGAAGATTTCATCTACACGTACTTTAAAGAATGAAGCGATTCGCATAGCAACAGGCAGGGAAGGTTGATTTTCACCACGTTTAATATCATTAATCGATTTTGGTGTTAACTCACAGTATGTAGCTAGTTCTGCTTCCACATCTTTCAATCTAACTTTTTCACCTGTTTGAAACATTCGTTCATTTCTAATGTGGTTCAAATACGTGCTCAAATGATTACCAGTGGTATAAGAAAACTTTCCTCTCTTCAAATTGACACTTCCTTAAAATTCCTAAAAATACGTTTAAAACGTAATTTATAGTGAAAGCATAGCACGAAAAAAACCACCTCGTCAAGATGGTTTTTGAATTTTTATATTTTAGATTAGGGCTGTCTACTTACTCCGTTTGCGGTTACTATGTTTCTCCATCCCGCTGTTAATCCACGTGTATGTATGTTCACTTACGCGTTGATGAAGGCAAGAAGGGTACATATTTTTCTTTCAGCTCACGTTTAAAAGGAGGTAACGCTAACACAGCTAATTCCCCTGCAGATGTTCTAGTTTGCCCCAGTGAAAAAGAGATGTCATATGCTTCTTCGAAATCCTCTTCAACAAGCGCTATTAATTGAGTGGGTGTTGCACCCTGTATTTCTTTTGGCGTACCCTCTGTTAACCATTCTAAATAGTAAGGAATATTGTATGTCGTCGAATACTTTGTTGCCATTACACTCGCTAAGGTTTGTTGTGCATTCGCAGTATATAACATCCATTCTTCTTGGGTAAGCGAAAGCTCTTCATTATACAGTATAATTTGAACGTATTTTGACATTATGGTCACCTCTTTTCTTTTCAGTATATCATGCTTCATTTATTTTTCATTTGTATAGCCTAGCATTACATCACTAACTCTCATTCTTTTTCTCTACAGTTAGAAAAAGGAACTATAATAAATACAGAAACACCCTATCTACTAAAAACCGAAAGGAAGATACGACCCATGAGAAAACATGAAATTGGTGAAGAAATTGCATACTTTTGCTCAACTTGTGGGGAGAAGACCGCTCACAAGGTAATTCCCGCTAGTTATAGTGATAGCGAAGCTGTTAGGTGCCTTTGCTGCAATAGCACAGATGAGTATCAAGTATAAGAATACAAAAAGCGAAAAACAGTAAAGAAAAAAGACGATTTCGTACGCTAACTTTTTATTTAAAGTTAGCTACGAGAAATCGTCTTTTTATTTGGCAACGCAAGTATACACAAATGAAGTTCGTTTTACCTTTAAGTCACAGAAAAGGAGCTTTAATGGCGTTTGAACAGCGAAAGGGCGCCAAATAACACTAAAGCAAATACAACAAATGAAGTTAAGATAACAAAGGGCACATTTTCATGATTAGCAGGAGAATCCCCTCTATGCACTTCCATATGTTCCTTTTCTTCAGGAGAATTTACTTTAAACCCAGGAAGTGTAGGTTTCACTTGCTCCCCTGTTTTTTCAGCAGTCGCCTGAGGAGCTTCGGTTTTACTTTCTTCCTCTACTGGTTCAGATACTGCTTCTTCAGCTGTTACCGCCTTTTCACTTTCCTTAGGATGCTCTTTTCCTTGATACGTAAGTGTGACAGATTCTGATTCAAATTGACTGGTGTCTACTGCAATAAGTGTGTAGTCGTGGTTTTGATATGGGTCAATTCCCTTATCCGTAAATTCTTCTTTCAAACCTTGGTACACAACCGTACCGTTTCGTAAGATTTTTACGTACGCTAAATCATGGTCACTTGGGTTTGTCCACGTAATCTTGATGTCTCCTTCTCTCTCATCGTACGAAGGATTGACAACTCGTTTAGGTGGAGTAGTATCCCCATTAATAGCATCTGCTTTTGTACACATACTTGCTACAATTAGCCCTAGTGCTATTACCCACTTTTTTATCGTATGATTTTTCATTCCATCACTCCTTTGGTCAAAACACATTGCTATTGGTTGATGACAACCTGAACTTCATTTCTTTCTACCTTATGAAGAATTAGCAAAAAGGCAAGCGGTCAAGCCATTCTTTTTTACATTAAAAAAACCTCTGTATGTATACAAAGGTTTCAATACTTAATTATCCACGAGTTCCTGATGCGAAGGCAAAGGAACCATCTTTCCATATTCGATTTTTTGAATGATTTGTTCTTTTACAAAGAAACGTAAATATCGTTTTTCTTTCTTGTTGTAATAGACAAACGTTTTTTCATCCCACATGTTTTCTTCTGAATCAGGCTCTCCATACACACGTTTCGCCTCTTCGAAAGATGAACCAACGCGGATTCCTCCATTGATGGGGTATTCTGAATCCATTAATGTATAGGAGATAATGTCCTTTTTTCTGTTGGTCAAGACTACAAAATCATTAAATCCGTACATGATTCTTCCTTTACCATCCGACATTCGCCTATATTCTCCATACGTTTGTTTGAATTTTTCATTCACAGGAGCATCAACTTTAACAAGCTCTCCCTGCCCACTTATTTTTACGTGTTTTAAGATATCCTCATCGCGGCCATCTATCATATAAAGGCTAGATATACACACTGCAGGACTGATACACACTAAACAAATGATTAGTTTTGTTTTCAAAGGTGCCAGCAGCCAAAGTTGTTTCATCATGGTGCGTTCTCCATTTCGTTTTCGTTTTTTACTTATTTTATCATATTGGGTGTTATTTACTCGTTATTTTTCAGAAAAGATATCTATTTTTAATATTCAAGTAAAAAAAGCAAAAGAGATATCTCTTCTGCTTTTCACTTTACGTGTAGAATAATCTTTTATTTGGGTCATGATAATCTTTCATGACTGTTTCATAATCTTCTTTATTACGTAAGCGGTTCAGCATTTCTTTAACCGCAAGTTCTCCGTTCCACATTAACCAGTCTATTACTTCAGTTCCATGTGGACATCCCTTTTCTTTATAAGCCTTCAAGGAGTCTTTAATGTTTTCATCGCTATCTGTTCCTTGTTCCCAGGTCATAACTTTTCGTAGTTCTTCATATTTCTTTTCTAAATCAAATTCTGTTAGAGTAGTCATTTTTCAATCCTTCACTTGGTTTTCTTTTTTTAGATGGAAATGGAATAATCGTTGCTTGATGGCTTGTACCTGTTTTCATAAAAGGAATTTCTTCATAATAATCAGTAGCCACATCTGTAATACGACGATTTGGTGTAACAGAAGGTGTAACCTCTTCTTGTACTGTTTCCTCTACACTTTCCTGAACACTTTCTTGTGCCTTATTGTTACTTAACTTAATAGTCAGAGCATATCCGTAAGAAAGAATAGAGAGTGCTAGAAAACTCATCATCACCCAATTAATAATACCAATCATAAGAAAACAAAGTGTTAATAAACCAAAAATAGTTGAAACGTACGTAGACATTTCTTCGTGTTTTTTCATGTTATTCATCGACCTTTCTGTAATGAGATAGTGTTTAGTCATATAATAGCAACGAATTTTAATTTATGGTAAAAAAATACATTATTTTATATTCCCTTATTACTTCTTTATGTTCTTTTTCTCACCATTTATTGATTTGGGTTTTATACTTTAAAAGAACAAAACAACCTTTGAAAGGAAGATGATATGTGAGTTTTAAACAATGGTCAGATAAACAAAATCCTTCAATTCGCATACAACGTAAAAAGAAATGGAGAAAAAACGAAAATCAGATTCATTATAAGGACTGGACACAACAGCAAGAAAACATCCAACGATTTGCAACTATGCTCATTGAAGCATTTTCTCATGAAACGAACGAACAAATATCAGACATTGAGTATGTATTAAATGTATTTATAAAAAAATACGGAGAAGAATCAACCAAATGGGTATACGCTTTATCACCCTTAGAGCGCGACAAAGCATGGAAACGTTACTATCAATACATTCGTCAAACACGTTTTACCGAATATAAGTAATTTGGTAAAATAATCTATACTGTATATGAACTTATCCTATACCGAAGAAGAGAGCACCCACATGACAAACAACCTTTTTAACATAAAGTGAAAAAAACGCATATAAATATGCGTTTCTTCTTTTTTTATAGCTTTTTTATTCTTTCTATATAATCATATAGTCAAACACGAGAACATCTTCAATTCGCGCTTTCACCTGACCAATATGTTTAAACGTATCAAAAGCCGTTGGCTGCCTGACGTTCACACGGTCTTTCTTTAGCTCTTGTCGATGTAACTTCACATATTCTTTCCAATCAACACTTTTATCATCAGGTAGCAAACATTCTTTTCGAACAGCCACTTTTACGATAGCATTTTCGGAGTATCTTAAATACGTTCCTAAGTTATAGCGACTTCCACCCAAATATACATAGCCCTCTTCTGAATCTATCCAATTACTTTCATCTGTTGTAAATCCAGTTTTTAGTATTTGTTTCGCCCTCCTTAGACTTGTCGCATGCAGTAATATTAAGCTATCAGTAGGGTTTGCCGTTTCAAACACTTTCCAATTACCATCCACTTCTATAAGTTTACTCATTTTCATTCTGTCTCCCTTTGTTTTTTTATAGTTTATCAAAGATATAGCAAATAAAGGGAAAAACTTCTACTTTTCTAAAAAAAGAACCTCAGATTCCCTTGTAGCAGGTAAATCTGAGGTTTCTTCTATTTACTGTGCAGCCATAACAGGATGGTCTGCTCTAATTCTAATATCATCCACAAACTTTTCGGTTGGATAGGTCTTGTCGTTTCTATCTAAGTTCACAGCTGTGACAATCACTTCAATCATTCCGTCATTGTTTAAACGAGAAGCGGCTTTCTTACTTTTATATTTATACACATGTTCGACCAAATTAACGCTATACTTACTATCACTTTCCTCTTCAATATTCCCTACTTCATTATTGTAATCCAACGTTACTTCTTGGAACTTCGCGTCTTTTGGCAAGTACTGTTCAATTAATGATTTTGTTTTTTCTTTATCGAATTCATACTGTTTCGACGGGTCTTTTTTCATCCACTCATAATAATAAACACGCATGTCTTCAATGTAGTAGTCAGGTTTTGAATTACCTGAGTAGAACGGTCCTGTTGGTTTTGAGCTTGTCCCTGTTTTATGTGTTTTTTCGAACAACTCAATCGTATCTCCGTACCCCACACTTTTGGTGATTTGCGTCTTGTCATGCTTATAGTTAGCTAATTTATGACGTCGTTTTTGTAAAAGGGTCAATAATTCGCCATCATGATTACCTCTTGCGAATTCTTCAACTACCTCTGCTTGCGTGTCTGTTATATCTTTACCTGCTTTTAGCTTTTGAGTACCATCAGCCAACACATCCTGTTTTGTAACACCTTGTTCTTCTAATTGGTCTTCTTGGTTCGTGACAGTTGTCATTGACTGAGAAAGTGCAATTTCTTCATCAATCGTTAACTCATCTTCTCGACCTTCATCCATCTTTTTCGTAGCAGATGCTAGAAGCTTAGGGTCTACTTCTTCCGTTTCTTCCGCTGTTGGAGAAGTCATCGTTACATCGTCTGTGTTTACACCTCCAACTCCGTTATCCTCACGTTCACTCTGTTGAGTCTGAGATGAAGTTGTTCCTGACTGGTCCGATGTATCACTCTGAGCGGTATCATCTTGCCCGCATCCTGCAAGCGTTAAAGCAATCCCTGCTACTAGTAGCCATTTCTTCGTTGTCATTCCTGTTGATAGTGCTGTTTTCATGATGTTTTCCTCCTAAAATTATGTTCGCTATATGTTTTAGCTTACAAATTATAGCATGGAAATAAAAAAAGATGATTTAATATATATTTTTTTATAAGTAACACGGCATATATCCATTTCCGCTATCAAAAATAGCACTAAAAATTCATAAAAATATCTTTTTAACATAATTCTTAAGATAAACACCATCCATATAAACCAAAAAACATCATTCCAAGGTATACTAAACAAGCATATTAATTAAAAAACAAATCTTTTAAAAGGAGTGTTTTCATTGAAACACAACGACCGCTACAAACATTGGAAAGGCGATTTTTACTATCGCACGCTTGGAATATCTAATCCATTATTTGGAGGAAACTGTTTCATTTCAGACGATATGCTACAAGAAATAGGCGTTTGTATTGAGGAAAGTACATTGGAACCAATAACATTGTATGATTTAGTATCTCTACCTGATTCTCCGCGTCTAGGCTTGTACTTTACTAAAACGGAAATTCCTTATGTACTATATCAGCATGAAGGCGAAGAAAAAATTTGGGCACGTAATCCCAACGACTTTTTCGGACACACTCAAGCACCCTCGCAAGATTGGGTGAAGCGTTTTACATTAAAGTCCACTAACACAAACTAAAATCAAAGGAGAGAACGCACTATGTCACTTACTATTAAAATCAACGAACCCAAACAATCTGACCGCTTTCTTGTAATGTTATTCCTAGGAACCCTTGATTCATTATTGGGTAAACACATTACTGTCGAAGAAGCTGAACAAAACCTGTTTACTCCTTATTCCTGCGAAAGACTAAAAGAACAAGGCATTTCTCAACCTGTAATTGACCTTTTTGAAAGTGCTTGCGAATTAAGTGATATAGAATCAATTGTCCCCGATGACTTACAGACGGAAATTTATAAACTAATCTTAGAAGCGAAACGACTTTTAACCGAACTTCCCGCTTCGCCTCCACAAAAGTGGTTGTAGCATGATAAAGGGAAAGAGAACTTGCAAACTGTACAAACAGTCTGCAAGTTTTTTTCATACAAGTCATATACTATAGGAAACAACTTACCACCATCTCGCGCTATAAGCATGTTCTGTGAAAGGAAGAGATTATTATGAAGATACGTTTTTCCAAGCCTATATCACCTTGTGTAGACACACTTTACATTCCTTGCTCATGCTGCGGAGTCATACTTGGGGTTACTCATGCTTCATTTGATTTCTGTTATGCATGTGATGAAAAAAAGAAGAAAGAACATTTACTCCCACCTTATTCTGAGTGGAGTAAATATCACACTTACTTAGATGAAATAGGTTACCGATGCGACCTTGCTTCTCTTACCCCTTCACAAGCAAAAGACCATTGGGAATCTCTCCAAAACGAAATAGACAACGCTTATAAATATTTGTATAATAGCTAGGAATGTTATAATTCATGCTTGTCTCTAAATACCAAGAAAAACCGACATGTTTCACGTGAAACATGTCGGTTTTTCTGTTTTTTTGTCGAAAGTTACACAGCCAATTGCGTATTTCTTAAAGAGCATCTCGTTTACTTTTCTCTTGAATAACTATTTAGCCAATAACATAGGAATACCTTATTATGTTTCATACTTACGGAGAAATGATTTTATTCGAGAAACACGAAGAATACATATGTATTTACTTGGAGGTGGTTATATGATTTTTGCGGTTTTTCCTGTTTGGAGTTTGTTTTTTTCTTCCATTGTCTTATTTCTAACAAGTCTGCTTTCAGTTAGTTCTCATTTTCACGAGCTTTCTCTTTTACTTCTATCCATCTTGGGTATTCTCTTTTCTTCTATTATTGTATGGTACTGGTTTCTTGCTGCCATGACAATGGATGGTTTGAATACACCTGAAAACCTTCCACGCCGTACCAATCGGTTTCTTTTTTACACGTGTATCAATATTAGTTTTATTATTTCACTATTTATTCTCCTATTCTAAGCATTCTCTCTACAGCATTTTTCAAGAAATTGCAGTAAAAAAAGGAAAGCAATGCCTTCCTTTTGGTTTTACTTTTCTCTTTCAATCATTAACGAATACCACGTGGTTTCTTTTCCTCCACCACCCAACGTATATTTTATTTCGTTATTCGTAGTTGTGTGCTCTGTCCCATTCATTATCTGATGATTGAAATTTAAATCATTTGAAATCAATTTATCACTATCTTCAAGAGATAAGTCTTCATCCAGTACCGAACTTAATACTTGTATAAATTCATGGTACTGTCCTATAGCTATTTCATCCATTAGACCTGCAGGCGGGGTTGTTATCAAACAAGGAAGCTTGACTTTGTCATCTTCTAGACTCAACATAACTTTATTTCCGTTCCACTCAGTAAAATAAAGGTCATCCTCTGATTCTTTTAATCGTTCTATTTTAGAATTAGTCAGTACAATCTTCCCTTCCGATGCATCTTGCACTTCTTTTTCAAATTCTTCCGTCGTATACCCTTTACTCCCTCCAAAAAACAGCTTTCCCAAAATCAACACGACTACAATTAGCACAATCCATTTCCGATACTTTAAAAACACTTCTTTCATACGATTCTCCCCTTTTTACATTCGTTCATTCTTCATTTTAATTCTTGAGATGTTTGACTGTTTGATTCCTATTACTTCCATTTTAACAACTTATTACAGTTTAATGGGATTATTCTTTTTCTTTTTGTACATTTTGGACTTTTAAGTTTATTTATTTACATACAAAAAAACAGCAAGTCTTAATGACCTGCTGTTTTTGTTAAATATGCTGTTTTAATACGCGGTCTTGTTTAAGTGAGACCGCTGTTGGTAAAGTAATTCTTTCTTTTCTATAAGTTAGATGTAATAGTTGACGAACCGCATATTTGAGAGCTCTCTCCGAATTTTTATCTTTTCTATAAGTTAGTTGTAGATAATCAAAACCAGTATCTTCGATGTCAGATTCAATTTTTCGTCTTTTCGATAAAAAAACTTTCTATGCAACCCCATTGTTCACTTCAATTTGAACCATATCGCGTTCAAGATAAGACACAATCCCGTTTAACGTATAAGTTTCCACAATTTCAGGCAGTCTTTCTTCATTAATACGGAAATATACTAAACCACCTACTTCAACCTGTTCTAAATAACTTTCTCTCCAAGTTTTTAACCACTTGGTTGTGACCGTCATACGATACGGTTCTAATCGTTTGCGGAGTAAAATAGAATGAATCATTTTTTCTGCGTAATCGTTGGAAAAAGGCATTCCTTTTAGAATATTATTAAACGTTTCTTCCTGCTCGTTTGTGACCAAGTAGATGTCTGTAATGTAATCTTGTTCCTCAATAATGGTCATGTACTTACGATAATCTTCGTACATTAAACGATTATGAAAAACGTTCATAAATTCTTCTCGTTTTTTCAGTTCCATTTTATTGTAGTCGTACATTTCTTCGTAAAGAAGACGAAACTCTTTTTGTTGCAACTTGTTAAGTGTCGGAGTATCTCGTTTATAAAGTTTTTCTTTATCTTGGTATCGTCTTAAGAAATAGAATAACGATACGCCACCATGCGGTCGTTTTCCTGAACGATTTACGCGTCCTGAAAGTTGTTCCACACTATCGAACATATCAAATTCTTTATATCCGTAATCAAAATCGAAATCCATTCCACACTCAACGGTTTTGGTCGTAAACAACACAATTTTATCCTGACGGTTTTCGTCTTTGTTGTGTTCTTTGATTACTTTTAACATTTCTTCTTTATACGAAGCCGAATGACGCCCACACATAAAATAAGTGGTGTACCCTCGTTCTTCGAGAGTATGGTGTAAATGATGATACAATTCTTTCACGTGGCGGACAAAGCTCATACAAATGAGGAATTGTGAATATCCATTTTGTTCTTCTTGCTGAATGATGTTTGATAGTAAATCTTCGTATAGGTCATCTGTCGATTTGTACTGATTTTCAGTTAACATTTCTAAATCACATCGGTCTTTAACAAAAGGACTTAAAAATAATTCACGATGTTCTTCTTCCGTTAAAACATACTTTACACGTTCTCCAAATGTATCACTTAGTTGACGATTAGATACAGGGAATGTTCCTGTGGTAAATATCCATCTAACCCCAAGGATTTCACTTAACTTAATCATTTCACTCCATATGGACTCCCAATACTTTTCAGGGTAGTTTTGGAATTCATCAATAATAACAACACTGTCAATTAACCCAAGAAAACCTAAACTGGATTGACGTGAAACAGATACCAACGTATCAAAGAAACGAACGTGACTAGTGATAAGTAATTCATTGGAGAAGAAGTTTCGTTCCCATAACCATAAGTTACTGTCCGTGACTTCAAATGGTCGTTCTTCGTCTTCTTTACCACTTCCGTCAAAATCTAGTTTAAATAGAGACTCTGAATTAATAACATTCACATGTCTATCATCGATACCTACATCTTCTAATATCGTTTGCTTGTACTGTGATTGAACACTATTTAATGGGAATACTGCAATCATTTTTTGCTTATTCTCTCGCTTCGCTATTTCGTTTGCCATGGCGAGTGAAGATAACGTTTTCCCCGTTCCTACAGGCGCTTCCATGATATAAATAAATACTTCATCTGACTGAGCTGCCACACACTTTTTATTTAACAATACGCGCACTTCATTTAAGTTCGTTGCTTGACTGAATGGCATTGTCGCTCTCAATGGAGAACCATTTACGTGTTTAATAATAGGCGAACCTTCAATCGTCTCAGAAATGTCCGTTCGTTTCATGTCCTTAAACAACAAATTTTGCACTGCTATTTCATATTCCTCGCTTTGAATGTTACTAGAAGCAATAGAATCACTTGCGACTAGAATCGAAAACGCTAGTTTACAACAAGTTAAAAGCGCAATATCCTCACTTCCAAATGAGAGTTCGGTTAAGTCTTCTACTAGTTCTTCGAGACATTCTACTTCATCTTCATCAAGGACACCCCATGTATGTAACAACGGAATGTTTTCGTTAATCAAATCATCAAAGTGGTCATCACTAAAACGGTCTTTTACTTCTTTTAAAGAACCGTGGTGACCTAAAATTACTCCGCACCCAATAACAGAACGCGTATTGAAAACCTGCTTATTTCCGTTCAATTGGCACGTTTCTTCTAAATGCACTAACCACATTAAAAATGAGTAAAGGGTATGTTGACGTTCACTTTTAGGTTGAGGAATCCCGTTGATATGTTTTTGGAAAACGGGATTCACTTTTCCGTAGTCGTGAAACCGAATCAGTTCGTTGATGAAATCTTCAAGTTCTTCTCGCTTACTTTTTGTTCCGAAATAAAAATTATCTCTTAATGAAAGAGATAATTTTTCAAGGACATGAGGTAAACGAGACATAATATGACTTGCGACTTTCAATACGTTTTCTGTATGTTCCCGTATAGTCTCCGCGGGTTTAGCGAGGAGTTCCTCTTGGATGTTCATTCTTGTCCTCTCCTTTATTGAAACACAATATGTTCCCCAGTTTTAGTTTGGTACACTGGAACTGATAAAGAAACATCAAATGATGACCAAATCATTTGTTCTCCTACAATACGCGCAGGATTTTCTTTGTCATAGTTCTTTAATGTATCGGATAAATGGTAGTTATCTTCACTGGTTTTTACTAATTTACTTTTTCTAACCTTTTGAGGTTTGGACACATCTTCTTGACGAAATAAAGATTTTACAAGGACTTCTGATTCCGAAGGTTGTTCCACTAATTCTTCTTCTTGTGGAGATAGAATTTCAAGTGGGAATTGATTTTTTCCAAAGTACGGAATGAACTCACTCCATCCTTTTTTTACATACAAACAAATCTTTTCAAATACGTCATCTTCAACCGTTCCTTGACGTAGGTAGACTTTATAATGAGGTTCAACAAGACCTTTCATTTCAACCATTAAAGAGCCTTTTGTGTTAATGTGTTTCATTTCACGATGAATTAATTGGTCATCAAAAAAGTGAGGAACATTTATCGGTACAATCGATACTTCTAATCCTTTTAAAATATCATAGTACGTGTCTCTTCTAGGTTGTTTCGGTTTTATCTTATTACGAAAGTTCTCTTGAGTGTATCCATCTAACCCGATAATGGCTCCTACAATTCCTAATACTTCCGTACGTGATATAAATAAACTGGTAATACGTCTATCTCCTTTGGTTTTTCCCCAGTGGAAAAATCCGAAGTTGCTTTTTAGTTCAAAACTAATTGCGTCCATGTCTATGTGTCTCCTCCTTTTCTTATGCTACTCTATAGCATAAGTTTTTTTACTTTGGCGTTTTCATCTATTGGTAAAGAAATAGAGAAAGCAAGAGACTCTCACTTTCTCTATTGGGTTCTTAATATTCTTCAATTGTTACATTATCAACGCCTTTGTCGACACCTTTAAGAACGATTTCGCTACCTTCATATGAAATGTGCACCGCTTCAAAAATTTCTTCTTCTGAGTGGTCTTGTTTGTTGCGTAGATATTTGAACAACTCGCTCACATCATAGACAACTTTTCCTTCTTCCTCAGACTCTACGATACGTAGCTTTCCTTGAAGATTTCCAAGTAACACTTTCACGCCTTCTTTTAAGTCAATACGGCACATGAATCCTGTGTTCACATTTAGTTTTTGTGTTGATTTTACGTTATGGGGTCCATTTTCTAAACACTCCAATAGTGTTTGGTAATCTTCTTCTGTATAATAACAATCTTCATAACCAGGAATTTCTTTTAGGAAATGAACATTTGCAGGGTTTACAGAGATATCATATACAAAATGCGCTTCTGATAAAAATTCACGTGTTGCCATACCGCGTGTTTCTTTGTCCGAATCACCTTTTGTTGAGAACACCATACGTCCAGTTAATTCATCACGATACAATACACCTTCACCAAACAAGTCTAATCCTTGCGAAATTTGTGCCACACCGTGAACGTTTAAGTTATCATATAACATACCGAATTGACGAACATCTTCAAAATCCCAAAATGCTTGATGAAAATCTTTTCCTGTCGTTTCTTTAATATGTTTTTTCAAGTCTGCTTGGTTCATCACTTCGTATTCAGAAGGATTCGTTTCTTTCTTACCTGATTTAATTCCCTTTACCCACTTTTTAATAAGTACGTTTTTACCCATTTGTTCCATTAAATGGCGAACCGCATATTTGAGCGCGCGGTCGGAAGCGAAAAATTGGTCGTCATATTGCTTTGGAGAACCGTTAAAATCGTTGTTCCAACTTCCGTTTTTTGAGATAACACTTTGTAAGATATATGAACGAGTTGTTTTTTCAGTAGCCATGGTTTATTCCCCTTTACCTTCGTTAGAATTTTGGTTTTTGTTCGATTTTTTATAATTGTCATAGTCGTAAGCCGACAAGAGTCCTGATACATATGAGAATTTTTCTTGTGGCGTCATTTGTTTTTTCATATTTAACTCTTGAACGTCAGGCAACACGCTCATGATAACGCCAGTTACCCAACTCACATTCGGTATGTCGTGAACATTAACTTCAATTGCTTTGTTTATGTTCTTTAATACTTCTTCTACACGATGTAGACGCAAGAATTTGTTTAAGTTTGTTTCTTTGTTTCGTGAACCTTTAATCGTCTCAAAAGAAATTTGTCCTAATAGATAATGTAACTCTTGATGATTTAACGTTTCTTTTTTTAACAAGTCACTAATCGTTAACCCACGTTTCATGTATTCCATTCCCTTCAACCACTTGTTTTTTCCATCCATCACGTCAATTAGATACAGTAAATCTATTAAGTGATTAAATGTAAGGAGCTTTTTGTGTTTTTCTGCATATCCTCCTACACGCGATTCTATATTACGAAATGCTCCGTCGTATAACACACGTGCAACAGATTCAGATGCATCTTTCGTTAAAAGACGATTGAACAAGTCTTTCTCCTGCAAATTTTTGACCATATAAGCATCTCGAACCGAGTAAAGCTTCGCGTAAAACATTTTTTCCAACTTTGATTCATCAGGTGTCATGGATTCTCCAAAATACACACGGTATAAAAAACGAGCTCTTTCAAAAAATGCTTCTTTTTTCTTAATATCGGTAAACATAACACGAGAAATAGATGGGTTTCCGTACGCATCGGATGTTATACGCATGCTTCGTTCGATTGTGACGTATCGGTCTTGTCCTTCTTTTAAGTCGAAGTTATACCCACTTCCTTCTACTTTCCCTTGTTTATTAATACTCAAGATTAAGTAACGGAATAAAACCATTTCAAGAACTGTCATTTTCGGTAAATCATCTATGCTTTTCAGACTTGGTGTACGTGGTTTTTTCAGTACAGGTTTTTCATTTGTTGGCACTTCAAACGATAATGGCACCTCTTGCTCCATCAACGTTGTGAAATTTGGTATACCGTTCGTAACCGACACATCGATTTTATAAAGTTTCTCACTTTGGAAACAGATAGTGTCAAATGCGTAAACCATAGCATTTAGCAAACTTTTTTCCTTTATGAGTTGATAATCTACCTTTTCGCAAACACCGTTGTAGTTAAAGAGACGTTGAATAAAGACTTCTTTTTCTTCATCTGAAATCTCTAACTTTAGGATACTATTAAAATCAATAAAGAAATCCATTCCTACAGTTTTCGCTTCTTCACGAGATAACTGTTCCGCCTTCTCGTTGAATATACGGTAAAATTCACCGAGGATTTCTTCTTTTACACCGCTTCCTTTTAGCGCTTGCGGTACTTCAAGTTGAATAAGAAGAGGTAACACAACATCTAACGTTTTACGTGAAATGAAGTAGTCCGAAAACGAGTTAACGTTTTGTTTTTGATTTAACTTCTCAACACCCGTACCCTCTAACCGTTTGTATTGGTTGTTGGTAATGGTAAAACCGTAAAACAAAGGATGAAAGACGTCTTCATGTGTAAGTATTTGTTCGTTCGTTTCTTCTTTTACATACTCTTGTTGAATCGATAGTTTCACAGGAGATAGTGATGTGAAACCAACAGAAACAATTTTTTCTGTTTCGCGGAACTTACGATTTAAGAAATCCATTTTTTTATCGTCCACTAATTGACTCTCTACAAACGAAAGGATGTCTTGAATGTTTTTTCCAATGGTCTGATTCGTTTGAATCTGTAATCCTTCTAAAAATATCATCGTGTCGCCTCCTTTCGCTTTTTAATGAATAAACCCAAACCCATTACTTGTGTTCTGTCCAATACCACCTGCGTAAATCACCTTTTCAACCTCTTTGGCGATATCCGTATCTTTAAACTTAATAATTGCTTTTCGACAATGGTATTTGACAGGGTCACCATTGTTTAAAGGTTTTGTGAAAAAGGGAATGACAATTGGATGTTGTTGGAAGACAATTCGGTCAACGACATTCTCACGTAAAAAGTTCGCATCGTCACATGTCTTGTTTTCACTTCTCAGATAACGATAAATGATATTTTCACGCAGTAAGATTTTGACGTTTTCTTCTTCTTCTTTCGTTTCAATACGTTTCTTATTCAGGACGTTCATGTAGAAAGGAGATTCTGTTCGAATTTCTCCCTGACTCTTATAGTAGAGTTTTCCAGTGACCGCCGAAATAATAACTAAACTTTCGGTTTCAATTGGAATGTGTTTTTTCATGTCTAAAAATTCTCGGTGTAGAGAACGTAATTCTACTGTGTAGACATTCCCTTTTTTGTATACTTGGTCATTTTCATATGGAGACATGTTACTAAATGAGTAAAATGAAAATTCTCTCGCGTAATGTTTTTTCATCATTTCGCCATCGTTTTTTTTGATAAATAAACGGACGGCAATGGCGAGTTTTTCATACGCATGAGCAATTGTGATATCTTCTTTTAGAATCACATTAAACGTTACTTTATACACGTCATAACCTCTTTTCTATAGGGTGGTGTCGAGAATCTCACGAAGAAGGCTCATATTTTCTTATCTACAAGGTAGATTTTTAAAAACTTTGGCATCTATACTAGTTGTTATTCTCTTAACGTAAATTCAGTATAAACGATAACAAAGCATAAATTCAAGTAAAAACATTCTACTATCGTTATTTTTTAGAAAATACTGTGATATTTACTAAAATAGGCAATATAAAACTCTCTTTTCTTGTTTTATCTCTTTTTAAAATCCGTACATGCGAAAGAGAGTATAAATGCAAACGAAACATTGAACTAACTGTTTCAAGGGAATGAAAACATGAAAAGAGCCATAAGTTATGATAACTTATGGCTCTTTTCGGCATCTTTTCGATAAGAATAATGTGTGTTGTTACAACTAGTATAGAGTTTTTATCTTTTCAACAAGAAAAATGTATGGGCACTCTTATGGAAGTGCATAACAGCATTTTTAATTTCAGGCTGCGTTCTATCTCTTACTATACGAGAAAAGACACCCTACGGCAAGTATTTTAACTATCTCGCTCCCTGGCCGAAGCTTCGCGACACGCGCATTTTTAACACAACCCTGTTTTATTTTATCCTAAAATCCTAATTCGCTATTACACTTAAAGAGATGAAACTACACTTTTAGGAGGATACACATATGTTTATGGAAATGACCGTTGTTATTGAAGGTTGTACATTTACGAAGGAAATCGGTGATAAAGGAATCTACTCGGAAGAATATGGTGTATATATCCCGAACACCGAGGGAGCTAATACATTCCAAGAACTCATTCACTACGCATCAGAATGGCTACAAACGCAACCTTAAATCATGGTACATTATGTATAAGGCATCTAGTGTACAAATGAAACAGACGGGGAAACAAACCTTTAAGTAGTACTAGAACGACTCCAATAGACAAACAGCCATTAAGTAGAAAGAAGGGAAGCTTATGGACATTAAGGATTTGAAAAT
>Ga0207655_1000640_pt1 | contig 41855 bp, 24 predicted proteins | sample KBSM44metaG_FD_184398 | JGI IMG/M metagenome (GOLD analysis project Ga0207655, IMG submission 184398) | Miscanthus rhizosphere microbial communities from Kellogg Biological Station, Michigan, USA - KBS M4-4 metaG (SPAdes) (version 2) | ecosystem: Host-associated > Plants > Roots > Rhizosphere >...
CGTTTAAGAATCCGTATCTTCGAGTGCCCACACAGATTGTCTGATAAATTGTTAAAGAGCAGTGCAACACGGCTTTCGCTCACTGTTGCGAGGTGGCGTATATTACGCTTTCCTCTTTCAGAGTCAAGCATTTAATTTCGCTTTTCTCTGTCGGCGTTCTCTTAAGAACCCCTGCTGACCCGGCGGCTTGCTTGCCGTTGTTCCGTCTCAGTGGGGCCGCATTATAGGGAGTTTCTCTCACCCCGCAACCCTTAAATGACAAAAAAATGACTGACTGCTGCAATCCCCAGCAAAACCCCGCCTTATACCTATTTACACACAGAGTTATCCACAATCATAGATCATTCACCGAAAAGATAGCCGGTGAGGAAGCCCATTTCAGCCCCCCTTTCTTTCTATATACGTCAGATCCACTCTATCTTTTACTGATTCATGGCTGCCCTTCACGTCGATATCCAGCTCCCAGCCATTGAGGCCCCCCCCGTTCAACCCCCTTGATCGAAAAAGCTCTCTATATATAGAGGGGCACCATTCAAATGAACTTTCTACGGCAAGTCACACTCCTGGTTCCATAATGAGAAGGAACGTTGTGTTTTGCGGATGGGCAACCCAGGATGGCGGTAACAACTATCTATATAAAGGGAGAGAATCATGAAAATTGCACACGTTGCCCTGTGGACCCGCAACCTCAATGCGCAGGTGAATTTCTGGCAGAGCATCTTCGGCGGGCAAAGCAATGAACGCTACATCAGTAAAAACCGCCCAGGCTTTGAGTCGCATTTTATTACCCTCGACGAGGGCGCAACGATAGAGTTGATGACCTTGCCAACCCTGTCAGATGCGCCAGAAGCCCCGGAGTTTGTGGGTTGGGCACATATCGCGCTATCAGTGGGAACAAAACAGGACGTAGACCGCCTGGCTGAACAGGCGCGCGCAAACGGAACGTTACTGAGTGCGCCTCGCATGACGGGCGATGGCTATTATGAAGCCGTTATTGCCGATCCAGATGGCAATCGGGTGGAAATCGTCGAGGAGTAAGCCTGGTATTTATTCCAATCATTAATGCGGGAACCATTCTTGATAGATTTTATTAATATTGGTTCTTTCATTGATGTTTAATCGCGAGCATTATTCACTTCCTCGGGTTGCCCATCTCCGTCACTGTAACTAACTGCGGCCATTTTTTTATTAATGGCTCAGCCACGTTGTACTTATTAACAACCACCGATGATGAATTTCAGCATGGCTAACATTAACTTCACCACCCGTTTACTGATACTGCCTGCAACATTTCCGCTAGTCCTTTTTACAATATATTGCAAATAAGCCATGGTTACTTCCATCAAAAAAAATCATTTTTATAGATATCTTTCCGCTAGACCAAAATAATAAGCCTGCAACTATCTTATTAGATGCATGATATATTCTTGCGCATTCACCGCATCATCCTGATTTAGGTTAAGTTTTTATTTTTACTATGTTTAGGATTATTCTGGATTTTTATCGACATTGATTTTAAAAATTAATAAAATCAATAAGTTAACTTTTAACCCCCTATAAAAATGAGATCTAAACTCGTTATCTATCAACGCCACACTCACGACAAAAGTATTAGTGTCTACACTCGTATAAACAGTCATTCATAGTCTGTTCTGTGATTTTCAACACAAGGACAAGTCCTGGTCTTTTTATCGATCCCGGATACAAAAAACATGATGTTCATCGCAAGTCAGCTCACATATAAATGACGTGCTACAGGCAGAAAATTTTCTTAAGTTGCGGGTTATAAATTTACTACCCGTTAATTAATGGCAAACAGAAATTAACCCTATAAAACTTATTTATACACTCAGTCTATAAAAGCGAGGGCTAAGTTAATGATTCCACCTAAATTTCCATGCGATGTAAAATTAGTTAGCATGGAATAGTTAATCAAGGGAATCATTGCAAACCTAAATAAAATTACACTTAATTGATTTTATACATTTTTTTGTTACTGGTGATATTTTTCGCGAATTCGCGATATATCGTCATAGCTTGTTTCGTCCGTTTTTCACCGGGATATATTTTCGCGGTTGTACACAGCAACCAATTCATCTCTGCTTTGTGACGAGGTTCTTCATATGGCTAATATCTCTATTACTGCCCGGAGCGGCGCCGCTACCTCCAATGTAACAGGTGCCGCTGCAAGCGTGACTGCGCCTAGCATCGTAAAACTACAGATTAGCCCGCAGGATATCGCCGCGCTGAACCGTTCAGGAAACGACCTGATCATCACCTTGCATAATGGTGAGAAAGTTACCATACAGAACTATTTTGTCGTCGATGCCGAAGGCCATGGAAGTGAACTGGTCTTCGAAGATCAGAACGGCGCCCTATGGTGGGTGCAAGATCCTGAAGCAGGACTGCACTTTAAACCGCTGGCCGATATTGATGTCCTGCTGTTGGACCAGGCCAATAACGAAGGCGCAGCGCCTTGGGTGTTAGGAGCTCTGGGCCTTGCGGCAATTGGCGGCGGTATTGCACTGGCATCTGGCAGCGGTGGCGGAGGCCATCACCACCAGGAAGGCGATGCGGATGCTGATGCCGATGCTGATGCGGACTCCGATGCGGATGCAGACAGTGACTCCGACTCCGATGCCGACGCAGACAGTGATTCCGACTCCGATGCCGACGCAGACAGTGATTCCGACTCCGATGCCGACGCAGACAGTGATTCCGACTCCGATGCCGACGCAGACAGTGATTCCGACTCCGATGCTGACGCAGACAGTGATTCCGACTCCGATGCCGACGCAGACAGTGATTCCGACTCCGATGCCGACGCAGACAGCGACTCCGACATCACCGAAGTCGAAAACGTATTAAACCTCGTTATCACCGACGACGTCGCACCGGTAACCGGCGCTATTGCCCGTGGTGGCGTGACAAACGACAGCACCCCAACCTTCAAGGGGACTGCACTCGCCAACTCCACGATCACCATTTACGATGGTGATACGATCTTGGGCACCGCCAAAGCAGACGGTACAGGGGCATGGAGCTTTACCCCGGGGGAATTGCCTGACGGAGTGCACCAGTTCACCACCACAGTCAGCTTTGGCGGCTTTACCAGCGCGAAAAGCGGCGCGTTTGTCGTCACTATTGATACCAAAGTCCCTGACGCCATTACCCTGCTGGTTGCCACAGATAACCACGCGCCGGTAGTCGGCACCATCTCTCAAGGCGAAACAACGAATGACAATACGCCAGTGCTCAGCGGCAAAGCTGAAGCCGGCAGTACGGTCAATATTTACGATGGCGATACGCTGGTCGGCACCACCATTGCCGATGCCCAGGGCAACTGGGGTCTGGAACTGACCACCGTACTCGGTGAGGGTCCGCACAGCCTCACCGCAAACGCGACGGACGCCGCCGGTAACGTTGGGCCAAGCACAGCCCCACTGAACTTCACTGTCGATACCGTGACACCAGCCGCGATGGCTGACTTTGACGTCACTGATGATGCGGGGGCCGATAAAGGTCTGCTGGGCTCTGGTGATACCACCGATGATTCCACCCCAACCTTTAGCGGTACCGCCGGAAGTACGGAAGGCGGCGTCACGGTCAGCATTTACGATGGCACCACGCTGCTAGGCACGGCGATCACTGCGCCGGACGGTAGCTGGAGCTTTACGCCAGACGCCCCGCTAGCTAGCGGCAATCACACCTTTACCACCACCGTCACGGATGCGGCGGGTAACGTCAGCGACCCGTCACCAGGCTTCGTTCTTACCATCACCCCACCGTTCAACATCATCACCGACATTACGGCCACTGACGACGTCGCGCCGATTACCGGCGCACTGGCGAACGGGGCGATGACCAACGATGACACGCCAACGTTTAGCGGCAAGGCACCACTTCTCACTAACATCACGGTATACGATAATGGCCTACCGATAGGGACGATTATCGTTACCGACCCGCTCGGCAACTGGCAGTTTACCCCGCTCCAACCGCTGGATGAGGGTTCTCATAGCTTTACGTTCTCAGCGAATAGCGGCCCACAGACAGAGCCATTTGAACTGACCGTGGATACAACGGCACCAAATCCGACGGGCAATTTCACCGTCGTAGACGATCTCGCGCCAGAGATCGGTCAACTGAAAAGCGGCGACGCCACCAACGACGGCACGCCAATCATTAGCGGCACCGCCGAGCCGGGCAGCACCGTCACGCTCTATGATGGCGGCGTGGCTATCGGCACCGCCGTCGTCGGTGATGATGGTCAATGGGGCATCAGCCCGGGCGTGGCGCTCAACAATGGCACTCATACCCTCACCACCACCGTGACCGACGTTGCAGGCAATACCAGCGCACCATCCGCAGGCTTCGTGCTGATTGTCGATACTGTCGCCCCGGATCCGGTTACCGGATTTATTGCCACCGACAACAGCAATCCGGTCGTCGGCACCATTATCGCCGGAGAGTCGACCAACGACAGTACGCCAGTCCTCAGCGGGCAGGCGGAGCCGGGCAGCGAAATCATTATTTACGACAAAGGCGTCGAAATTGCGCGCACCACAACGGACGCGAACGGTAACTGGGGGCTGGAGCTGACCACACCGTTAAGCGACGGGCCGCATGGCCTGACCGCCGTGGTCGTCGATGCCGCGGGCAATACCAGCCAGCCAACACCGGAACTGGTCTTTAGCGTTGATACGTCATCGCCAATTAGCGCACTGAACATCACGGTCACCGATGATTTTGGCCCGGTACAGGGCAAACTGACCAGCGGCAGCACCACCGACGACACCACGCCGTCGTTCGCGGGACGCGCTGAACCTAACAGTACCGTCAGCATTTACGACGGCGTAACGCTGCTGGGCCAGGCAACTACCGATTCCAGCGGACGCTGGAGCTTCACCCCGGGTGCGCCGCTCAATGCGGGCCAGCACCAGTTCACCACCATTGTCAGCGATGCAGCGGGTAACGTCAGCCCATCCTCACCACCGTTTACGCTGACAATTACGCCAATCGCCGGGCCAATCAGCGGGCTGGTCGTGAACGACAACGTTGATCCGGTTCAAGGACCGCTGACCAACGGCGCGACCACCAATGACAACACGCCAACCTTTAGCGGTAACGCAGCGCCAAACAGCACCCTGACGGTCTACGACAACGGTGTGCCGGTCGCTACGGTTCCGGTTGATGGCAGCGGAAACTGGAGCTACACCCCAGGCACCGCGCTGGGCGAAGGCTCACACAGCATCACCTTCACCGTCGACAACGGCAGCGGCCCATCTGCGCCGTCGGCACCGTTTGTGGTGACGGTCGATACCGCCGCCCCGGATGCGGCAGCCAATATCGTTATCGTCGACGATAAAGCGCCGGGCGTTGGGCTTATCACCAACGGCGGCCTGACCAACGACGGTACGCCAATCATCAGCGGCACCGCCGAGCCGGGCAGTACGGTCACCATTTACGACGGCAACAACGTCATTGGCACCGTCACCGCTGGCACAGACGGACAGTGGGGCTTTATCCCGACCACTCCACTGGGTGACGGTAGCCACACCATCTCCACCACCGTAACGGATGCGGCAGGTAACGTCAGCGGCGCCTCGCCGGACTATGTGCTGGTCGTCGATGGTACGGCACCAGACCCGGTCACGATGTTTATCGCCACCGATAACGAAGCACCAAACGTCGGCACCATTGTGTCGGGCGAATCGACCAACGACAGCACGCCGATTCTGAGCGGTAAAGCGGAAGCCGGTGCGCAGGTCATTATCTACGACGGCGACACCGAGATTGGCCGCGTCACCGCCGATGCGAAAGGTAACTGGGGGCTGGAGCTGACCACGCCACTGACCGACGGCCCACATAGCCTGACCGCCGTGGCGGTCGATGCGGCGGGCAACGCCAGCGCGCCAACGGCGGCGCTGGATATTATTGTCGATACCGCAACGCCTGATCCGGTGACGAGTCTGGTAGTGACCGACGATTTTGGCGCGGAGAAAGGCCCACTGTCCGATGGCCAAACCACCGACGACACCACGCCAACCTTTAGCGGCACCGCTGAAAAAGACACTACCATCAGTATTTATGAAAACGGCATCCTGCTGGGAACCGCTCAGGTAGATGGAACCGGCGAGTGGACGTTTACCCCGGAAGCGCCACTGGCCTCAGGCCAGCATACCTTTGACATCACGGTGACCGATGCCGCAGGCAACACCAGCGCGGAAACCGAATTCACCCTGACGGTGGCAACGCCGGTCGGGCCGGTGAGCGACATTCTCGTCATTGATGACGTGGCACCGGGCGTTGGCCTTCTCGTCAACGGCAGCACCACTAACGATAGTCAGCCGAACTTTACTGGCAGCGCACAGGGCACGCTCCTCGGTACAGTAATTATCTATGATAATGGTGTGATGATAGACCAGGTGCCGATCACCGGTGGCTTATGGAACTGGACATCCTCTACCCCACTAAACGACGGCACGCACAGCCTGACCTTCGTTGTGGACAACGGCACCACCCAGTCCGATCCTTCTCAGCCTTACGTGCTCTACGTGGATACCACCGCGCCTGATCCGGTCGGTAACCTGACCATTGTTGATGACAACAGCCCAGGTATCGGCCAACTGGCAAGCGGTGACGCCACCAATGACAGCACGCCAATTATCAGCGGCACCGCCGAACCGGGCACCACGGTCACCATCTTTGATGGCGTGATCCCTATCGGCACCGTGACGGTCGGCGCTGACGGTCAATGGGGCTTTATTCCAGACGTGCCGCTAACTGACGGAACCCACAGCATTACCACTCAGGTGACCGATGCCGCAGGCAACGTCAGCGTGGCTTCACCACCGTTTGTACTGGAAATTGATGCCAGTATTCCGCTTATCGTCGTCGGGCTTGAGGTGTTTGATGATAAAGCACCGGGCATCGGCTTGCTCGCGAGCGGAGACAGCACCAATGACAATACGCCAACCCTAAGAGGACTGGCGGAAATCAACGCGACCGTCACCATTTATGACGGCACTAAAGTGTTGGGTACCGTGCAAGCGGATGGCGCTGGCCTCTGGTCGTTCACGCCAAACCCAGCTCTGGGCGATGGGCCGCACAGCCTTTCCACCACGGTCACCGATGCGGCGGGCAATACCAGCCCGCACTCGCCTGACTTTAACCTGACTATCGATACCACCCCACCAGCGGCGATTGGCGCAATTACCGTCATCGCCGACACAGGGGTCGTTGACCCAGGTACCAGCACCAAAGACACCACCTTAACGCTCAGCGGAACCACCGAGCCGAATGCCACCGTCACGATCTATGACACCGATGGCACCACGGTACTGGGCACCGTTAAGGCAGGCCCAACCGGAGAATGGTCGGTCGCCATTGCACCTCTCGGAGAAGGTTCACACAATATTACCGCCACCTCGACCGATGAGTTGGGTAACGTCAGTACCGCCTCGCCGCCAACCGTCGTGGTTATCGACCTGACCCCACCACCGCCGATTTCAGGGATCACCGTCACCGACACTAGCGAACCGAACGTGGGGGCTATCAACGCCGGAACGGAAATTAACGACAAGTCGCCAACCCTGAGCGGCACTGCTGAAGCCTATAGCATCATCAATATCTATAACGGCTCGACGCTGGTGGCCACCACCCAAGCAGACAGCAACGGTAGCTGGAGCGTGAAACCGACCAGCCCATTGGGTGATGGTGATTACACCCTCACCGCCACCGCGACCGACCAGGCGGGCAATGAAAGTATTGCCTCACCGGGCTTTAGCTTCACCGTGGATACGACCGCGCCAATCATGACCAACCTGACCGTCTCCGCTGACGGCACGCTGCTGGCCGATGGCGACCGCACCAACGACACCACGCCAACGCTTAGCGGCGTCAGTGAAGAAGGCGCGACTATCATCGTCTACGATACCGACGGCACCACGGTGCTGGGCACCACCGTCGCCGGTGTGGGCGGCATATGGTCGGTTGATCTGTCAACGCTTGGCGAAGGCTCGCACACGCTGACCGCCACGGCGACCGATACCGCCGGGAACACCAGCGTAATTACCTCTTCAGTCGATGTGTTTATCGACCTGACGCTGCCATCGACGCTCACCACCATTACCGTCACGGATAACGTGCTGCCGGGCACCGGTGCCGTGACCGCCGGGAGTGACATTAACGATTCCTCACCAACGCTTAGTGGCACCGGTGCCGAGCCAAACAGCTTCATCAAGGTCTATAACGGTTCAACGCTGATTGGCAGCGGTCAGGCCGATGGCAATGGCGTCTGGAGCTTCCAGCCCACTGCACCACTACCTGACGGTAACTACAGTCTGACCGCGACGGCGACCGATGCTGCGGGCAACGTCAGCCAGCCTTCTCCGTCCTTCGGTTTCACCGTCGATACCGCGAAACCGGACACCATTGCCGCGCTGATTGTGACCGATAACGTCGCGCCGGTGATTGGTAATGTACCAAACGGCGGCAGCACCAACGACACCACCCCAACCTTTAGCGGCAAGGTGGAACCGGGCGCCACGGTGACGCTCTACAATGCAGGCAACCCAACGCCACTGGCGGTTATTGTGGCTAATGACGATGGCACCTGGAGCTACACGCCACCTGCCCCGCTCGCCGAAGACACTTACCGCATCACGGCAACGGTGACCGACCTTGCCGGCAACGTCAGCGATATCTCGACTGAGTTTGTGCTGGTGGTCGATAAAACCGCGCCATTAACCGCACCGACCTTCACCATTGATGACAACGTCGCGCCAAATCAAGGCCCGGTTCTGACCGGCGGCAGCACCAACGATCCAACGCCAACCTTCAGCGGCACTGCCGATCCGGGCAGCACCGTGACGCTCTATAACGGCACCACGGTCATCGGCACCGCTCAAGCGTCCAATCCTGGCGGCGCCTGGACCTTTACCCCGACCGGCAACCTGGTTGATGGCGAATACAGCCTGACGGCAACGGCAACCGATGCTGCCGGTAACGTTGGCCCGGCCTCTACGCCGGCTTTCACCCTGTTTATCGACACGGTTGCGCCGGACAATGTGACCAACCTGACGGTAAACGATGACTTCTCACCGGTAACCGGCCTGATCGCCAGCGGCGATAGCACCAACGACGACACGCCAACCTTTAGCGGGCGTGCCGAAGCGGGCAGCACCGTCACTTTCTACAACAACGGTAACGAGCCACTGGGTACCGCCGTGGCGGACAACAACGGGATATGGACATTTAGCCCTGAGCTTGACGATGGCGATTACAGCATCACCACCACCGTGACCGATAAAGCAGGCAACGTCAGCACGGCGACGTCACCTGTCTTTGAGCTGACGGTGGATACCATAGACCCGGATCCTATCATCACCTTTAAGGTCACCGATCACGTATTGCCAGACACCACCACGGTCGACAATAACGAAGCCACCAATGACACCCAACCAACAATCAGCGGGACGGCAGAGGAAAACAGCAGCGTTATCTTGTTTGATAACGGCAAATGGATAGCTACGATTCCGGTGGACAGCAGCGGCGCGTGGACCTATACCCCGACGGCCGATCTGACGCAGGGCTCACACAGCTTTACCACCATTGTGGAAGATGCGGCGGGCAACCAAAGCACCGAATCGCCTCCGTATGTGATTATCGTCGACAGCATCGCGCCGGATGCGGTCACCGGACTGCTGGTCAACGATAACGTGGATGCTTATACCGGTAATCTGGCGAATAACGGCCTGACCAATGACGCCAAACCGACCTTCAGCGGCCATGCGGAAGCGAATGCGGTGGTGACGATCTATGACGAACTTAACAATAAAATCGGGGAAACACAGGCCGATGGCAACGGGCTGTGGAGCCTTGAGCCAGATAATGATCTCGGGAACAAACAGTACACCTTCACGGTTGTGGTGACCGATGCGGCGGGCAATGAGTCCATCAATAACCCAACCTTTACCCTGACCGTGGACACGATCGATCCTCCGCAAGCCGGGCCGATTAGCGCCACCGATAACGTGGATCCGCAAAGTGGGCCGTTTAACCCAGAAGGCTTCACCAACGACACCACGCCGACGTTTAGCGGCGTCGCGGATCCAGGCACTACCGTCACCATCTATGATGGCGTGAAGGTGCTGGGCACGACGACGGCTGCCATCCCAGGCGGCGGCTGGAGCTTTACGCCAACCACACCGCTTGACGAAGGGCAGCATACCATCACCGCCACGGCAACCGACGCCGCAGGCAATGAAGGGCTAGCGTCACTGCCGTTTAACTTTACCGTCGATACCCAGGCTCCGGCTCCGGTCGCCAATCTGGTGGTGACCGATAACGTGCTCGGGGGGATCGTGGGCTCACTGACCGCAGGTGGCCTCACCAACGACGACACGCTGGTACTGAGCGGCACGGCGGAAAATGGTACCCGAGTCAATATCTATAACGGGACGACTCTGCTGGGAACGGTGGATGCTTCAGACCTTAACGGTAGCTGGTCCTTCCCAACGGCTTCGCTCCCAGACGGTACCTATAACTTCATCACAACCGTCGTCGATAAAGCCGGTAACGTTAGCGGACCATCGGCGTCGTTCACCATCACCGTTGATACGGCCGATCCGGCTAAACCGGGGGATATCATCGCCTCCGACGACCAACCGTTGTATGAAGGAACAATCCCAGCCAGCGGGCTGACCAACGACCGGACGCCAACGCTCAGCGGGGTGGTGGAACCGAATGCGCTGGTGACTATCTATCGCAATGGTGCCGAGGTGGGAACAACGACGGCCAATGCATCAGGTCAGTGGAGCTATACCTCAGCGTCGCTGGGGGATAACACCTACACCTTCCATATCACGGCAACCGATGCGGCAGGCAATGTCAGTGTCGACTCGAATGATAAGGTGCTGCAAATTGACGGCACGGCGCCAGCGGCCATCTCGGTACTGCTGGTTACAAGTGACTCTGCGGGTCTGATACCGGCTGTCGGGGATAACAACCGACCGTACTTCACTAGTGCGGCTTTGACCAATGATGTCGGGTCGACCGTTAATATTTACGATAATGGTGTTCTGATAGGCAGCACAACCGTGGGCGCGCTTGGGGTGTGGGTGTTCAGACCTACGGCCCCGCTGGGCGACGGCGATCATGAATTCACCACCAAAGTCGTTGATGCGGCGGGTAACGAAAGCCCACCAAGCATTGGCGTAACGCTCGACATTGATACCACCTTGCTGAACGGCGGTATTTCCAACCTGTTGGTCAGCGACAATATCGGTACCATTCAAGGGCCTATCGCCAGTGGTGGGATAACGGATGACAATCAGCCGACCTTTACCGGTAAAGCACCAATAGGGAGCACCATCGCGTTCTACGATAACGCCAATCCAATATCTATTGGCTCAGCTACCGTTGATGGCAGCGGAAACTGGACATTTACACCGACAGGAACGCTCGGCGATGGCGTGCACCTGATTTCGGCCGTGGTCAGCAATCCGTTGCCGCTCACAGGGATCACACCGCTGTTCCAGTTCACCGTCGATACCAGTGCGCCAGTCGACGTGACGACCCTGGTCGTCACCGATGATGTCGCGCCGGGCTTGGGCGCACTCACCAGCGGTGATACCACTAACGACAGAACCCCGACCTTCAGCGGCACCGTTGGACTGCCTCTGCTGGAAATCGGCAGTTCGGTGGTCATCATGGAAGGCAGCACCGAAATCGGCCGTGCCACAATCGGCGCGACCGGTATCTGGACCATCACCCCAACCACGCCGCTGACCGATGGGCCACATAACTTTGTCATCAAAGTTGTCGATCAGGCAGGCAACGCCAGCCCGGGTACCAGCTTTGACCTGACGGTCGACGCCACCGCACCGAATCAAATCACCACCTTTACGGTTAATGACGACTTCGGGCCAGTCATCGGTTCAATTGGGCAAGGTGGATTCACCAACGACACCACGCCAACGCTTACCGGCGCAGCGGGCAGCGCGGAGGCGGGCAGTATTCTCCGGGTTTATGACGGCGCCATTTTGGTGGGCACAACCACGGTGAATGGAGATGGTTCCTGGTCAGTCACCACCTCCACACTGCTGAACGGCAGTCATAGCCTGACCATGACCGCCACCGACGCCACGGGTAACATCAGCACCCCGTCGACACCGTTTAACTTCACCGTCGACACCGTGGCCCCAACGCCGATTCTGGCGCTGTCGGTCTCCAACAACGTCGGTTCTCCGGCGCTGGCGAACGGCGCATCGACTAACGACAACACCCCGATAATCAGCGGTCGTGCAGAAGCCAATAGCACCGTGAATGTTTACAACGGCGCGACATTGGTCGGGACAACGACGGCTGGCGCGGACGGTATCTGGAGCCTGGCGGCGCCATTGCTGAACGACGGCACCTATACCCTGACCGCTACCGCCACCGATCGCGCGGGTAACGTTAGCCCGGACTCACCGTCCTTTAACCTGACTATTGATACCGCCAAACCGACCGCCCCACTCGCCTTCACCGTCACCGATAACGTCTTACCGGGGACAGGCGGCGTGACATCAGGCAGCACCATCAACGATACCCGTCCGGTGCTCACCGGTGCAGCGGGCAGCGTGGAAGGCAACGCGCTGGTGTCGGTTTACGATGGCACCACGCTGCTGGGCACCACCCGGGCGCTGGCTGATGGTTCGTGGGCGTTTACCCCACTGCTGGCGCTGGGCAACACTGCACACGCGCTGTCCATTACCGCCACCGATGCGGCGGGCAACGTCAGCGACAACTCCCCGGTCTTCAACGTCACGGTGGATACCGTTGCGCCTGTTACCCCAGGGGTCATGACCGTCACCGACGATGCAGGAACGATTGTCGGGCCGGTCACTAACGGCGGTGTCACCGACGATATCCGACCGCTGCTGAGCGGCACGGTAGAACCGGGCGCAACGGTGAAAATCTACGATAACGGTGTTCTACTCACCACCGTCACCGCCGATGGCACCACCGGCGCATGGACCTTCCAGACCACCGCCGATCTGCAGACGGGGCCACACAGTCTGTACGTCACGGCAACCGATGCTGCCGGTAACGTCAGCCTGCCGTCGCCGGTCTTCGGCTTCACCGTCGACACCACGGCACCGCTGCCAATTCAGGTCTTCACCGTCACCGACGACGTCTCACCGGTGACCGGGCTGCTGGCGAGCGGGGATTCGACCAACGACAACAAACCGACGATTGCCGGTCTCGGTGCAACGCCGGGGGCGACGGTTATCATCATGGATGGCACCGTTGAACTGGGTCGCACCACCGTCAATGCGCTCGGCGGCTGGTCGTTCACACCGACCGATGCCATGAGCGACGGCCCGCACAGCCTGACGCTGCGCGTGTCTGACGCTGCGGGTAACCTCAGCGCGCCAACCACCGCCTTCACCCTGACGGTGGATACCGCCACGCCAACGGTCGGTGCGATACCAATTGTCAACGACAACGTCGGTGCGGTTCAGGGCGATCTGGCCACCGGTTCACGCTCGGATGACAACACCCCAACCCTGCGCGGTACGGTTGAGCCGAATGCCATTGTCAGTATCTATGACGGTAACACCCTACTGACCACAGTCGTGGCCAACGGACTGGGCGCATGGACCTACACGCCAGCCGCGCTGAGCGACGGTATTCACCGTTTCAGCACCACGGTAAGCGATGCCGCAGGCAACGTCAGCGACCGTTCGCCGGTGTTCACCCTGACCATCGACACCACCCCTCCGGTGGCGGCGACCAATATCACGGTCTCCGACAACGTTGGGCCAGTGCTTGGCCTGGTGGCGAACAACGGTTCCACCAACGACAACACGCCAACGCTTAACGGCATGGCGGAAGCAAACAGTACCGTCACCATCTACAACGGTAACGCGATACTGGGCACCGCTCTGGCGGATGGTACCGGCGCATGGACCTTCACGCCGGGCACCCCACTGCCGGACGCCACCTATGTGCTGTCCACCACCGTCACCGACCAGACCGGCAACACTGGGGTACGCTCGCCGAACTTCACCATCACGGTGGATACAGCGGCACCAGCAACCCTCGGCGCGCTGACCATCACCGATGACGTCACGCCGGTTACCGGCACTATCGGTAACAACGGTAACAGCAACGATAATCTGCCAACCATTGGCGGCGTGTCCGAAGTCGGGGCCACCATCACCATTTACGATGGCAGCAAAGTGCTGGGGACCACCGTCGCGGGCGTCGGTGGGGTATGGAGCTTTACCCCAACGGTACCGCTGGCGGACGGGTTGCACACCTTTACCGCTATCGCCACCGATGCGGCAGGTAACGTTGGCGGCACCTCGCCGGTGTTTAACCTCAACATCGACACCGCCGCACCGATCGCCATTACCGGCCTGCTGGTCACCGACGATGTCGCGCCGGATCTGGGCAACCTGACCTCAGGCAGCATCACCAACGACACGCGCCCAACCTTCACCGGCGTCGCGGAAGCCAACAGCACCGTCAATATCTACGACGGAGGAACCCTGGTCACCACGGTGACCGCAGGGGCCAACGGCCAGTGGACGTGGACGCCAACGAATCCGTTGACCAGCACCCTCCACAGCTTCACCTTCAGCGCCAGCGATGCGGCGGGCAACGAAGGGCCGAAGACTCCGGCGTTTACCCTGACTATCGATCCAACCATCGGTACGCAGGTTCTGACGGCGGTGAACGACGAGGCGGGGCTGACGTTAACCACCTCTATTCAAAATATCACCGCGCCAACCAACACCACCGCGCAAAACCTCAACGTGCTCAATCTGGGAGTTGGCGACCTGCTGACGGTCAATTTGATTCAGACCAACCAGTTGCCGACCTTCCATGTTGATGAAGGTTCTTCACGCGCGCTCACGTTGCAGGCCAGCGCGGGCGGGGTCACGCTGCTGTCGACCTTTGACCTGTATATCTACAAATCGAATGGGGATGGTACCTACAGCATGTACCAGCGCTATGACGATTTCCTGCGGGTTCTGCTGCTGGGCGGCGTCTCAGCCACCCGCAACGTCACCCTGCCAGCAGGCGATTATGCGCTAATGCTGCGGGCGGATGACGGCCTGTCGTTACTGACCGGCAGCCAGCTGAGAGTGACGTCTGATGTCACCACCGGCGTGTTTGTCGACACAGCAGGCGGCACCACCACCGGTAACGTGATGACCGGCGTGGGCGGCGGCGGTATTGATAGCACGCCAAACGGCACGGTGGTCAACGGCGTGAGTCTGGGGTCGTCCACCAGCTTCACTACCGTTGCCGCCAGCGGCAACACGGTGATTAACGGCACCTACGGCACCCTGACCATCAATGCTCAAGGGGGTTACTCCTATGCGCTGAAAGCCGGTGTGTCACCGTCGAGCATCACCGGGCCTGAGGTGTTTACTTACCAGATTAAGGCACCGAACGGTTCCACCAGTAACGCCAAACTGACCATTGACCTCAACCTGCCGAATCTGCACGCCAGCAGCGATGTGGTGACGCTGGAGGTGGATCCGATTCCGGCCACCGTCAGCACGCCAGGAGTAACGAGTTCCACGCTTATCCTGGCGAGCGTCAGTCTGGGAGACGCAGGGTCGGTTCTGGCACTGAATCTCGATCTTTCCAAACAGTTGCAGATTGATGTCGGGGCGAACTCAACGCGTACCTTTACCCTCGAAGGCACCGCCGCGGGGCTAAATATCGGCGCGACATTCGATCTCTATATCTACAAATACAACGCGGCAACCGGGCAGTACATTCAGGATCAGTTCCTCAATAACTGGATTAAGGCCCCTCTGCTGGCGGGAACGAATTCCGATTCCTTTACGCTGGGTACCGGGCACTACCTGTTCCTGCTGAAAGCGGACGGTCTGGTCTCGGCGCTCGCCACGGCGACTCTGAAAACCAGCAACGACATCACCAACACCTTCCAGGCGGCGGTGGAGTCGGTCAACGGTAACGTGATTACCGGGGCGGGCAACACCAGCGGTGGCGTCGATGTGGCACCGACAGGCACGGTGGTCAGCAACGTTAACGGCATCGCGGTTGCCGCCACCGGCAATACCACGATTGTCGGCCAGTATGGCAACCTGGTGATCAACGCTCAGGGCGCTTACACCTACACCCTGAAAACCGGCCAACCGGCTACCGCGCTGGGTCAGGAGACCTTTACCTACGCGATTCGCAACGGATCGTCGGTCAGTACGGCAACGTTGACCATCTCGCTGCCATCGGCACCTACGCTCCTCGCCACCCAGTCGCTGATGACCACCAGCGCCCTGCTGGCGGACGAAAGCGTGGTGCAGGAAACGACGATGATGCGGACGGCGGTACAGAGCGCAACGCTCGAAGCCGCCACTACCGAAACCCTGGTGCACACGGCGCTGGTGCTGGAGTTTGCGTCACTGCCAACCGCCAGCGGCAAAGCGGATTACCAAATCCTCGATGCCCAGGGGAACCTGGTCTCCAGCGGGACGTTAACCACCGACAGCACCACGCTCACCGCCAGCATCGCGCTGGATGGCGCCGCATCGCATAGCGGTCCGTTCCAGGTGGTGCTGCTGGATACCACCGGTCACGTGCTGAATACCGAATTCAGTGCGGTTCAAACCAGCGTAGAGGTGACGCCAGAAGCCGCTACCGCGGGCGTGACAGCAGAAGGACAAATCGCTGAAATCACCGTCGGTTCGCTGTGGAGCAACATCACCCTCAGCAATGAGAGTGGACAGCAAATTAGCGAAGTGGTGGGCAGCGGGAAAACGCTCAGCCTTGAAGGATTGTACGGCACCCTGACGCTGCATGCCGACGGCAGCTACAGCTATACCCTGCGCGACGGGGTAAGCGTGGCGGATCTGACGCAGCGCGAACAGTTCGACTACACCCTCAAAGGCCCGAACGGTGCACTGAGCCACGGCAGTCTGACTATTGACCTCCATCCGCAGGTTGAAGGTAGCGACAACGCTGACACCACCGTCAGCAGCGCTTATGACGACACCTTCACGCTGGGCCACGGTAGCGACACGATTATCTTCAATTTACTGGATAACAACGACGCGACCGGCGGCAACGGACATGACAATCACTGGACTGATTTCTCAGTTAGTGACGGGGATCATATAGATATCAGCAATCTACTGAGTGACTGGAGTGGTAAATCTGAAGATCTCGGCCAATATTTATCTATTGAGCACACAACTTCAGGCGACACCGTGGTCTCCATCGACCGTGACGGCGAAGGCAGCAAGTACCAGCCGACACAATTGATCACGCTGGATGGCGTGCAACCGACGCTGGAGGAGCTGCTGCACCACGACGCAACGGCAAACCACGGATAAAGGACGCTGATGTCCGAGTACTCTCGGTCGGTCCCCTCTCCCCTCCGGGGAGAGGGTTAGGGTGAGGGGAAGATCGCATCCAACCCTCACCCCGGCCCTCTCCCTTAAAAAGGGAGAGGGGGCACATCGTGCCCACGCTTTAAACCGTAAACCCACGTTACCGTGGGTTTACGGCCGTTTTACAGGACGGTATCACCTCAGGAGCTTCACCCTCCGAACCCGTTGGTTTCCCCATGGAAGGTATGTGGTGGCGGGTCGCGGAAATTCATCAATAGTCATAAAAAATATAACGGTCTCAACAGACCATCATAATGATTTTATTGGGGAAAGAAGATGGGAAAGCAAAACCGTAAGCACACGCGCCTACTTTGGCTAGTCGCCTGCATTCAGCCATTTCTGTTATCCGATGCCTGGGCCGTCTGGGGCGCGTCGGAAACAGAAAACGCCCGACAAATTAACCCACAAAAAATCGTCGCCGAAGATGAGCTGCCGAACTTAAAAGGCCGCGACCCGGGCATGGCGATGGCCGCAGCACCTCCCTCCGTGCTCACCGTCAACCAGGCCGTCCTACGTGCCGTACAATGGTACCCGGACATTGGCACCGAAGCCGGGAAGCTGTTTACCAGCGCCTCGAAAGTCGACGTCGCCCGCGCCAAATACTACCCGCAGATCAGCGGCGGCATGAACAACAGCGTCACCAACAGCTACTCCAACAACAACGACTACGTCCCTTCCCTGGTCCTCTCGCTCTCCCAGATGCTCTATGACTTCGGTAAAGTCGATAGCTCCGTGCGCGAAGCCAACGCCGAAGTGGCGGCACAGCAGGCAACCGTCCTGTTAAGCATTGATAAAATCGCCCACGATACCGCCGCCGCGCTGGTTCAGGTTCAGGGATATCAAGAGCTGGTCGCCATCGCCAGCGAACAGCTTAACTCCCTGACCCAGCTCGGCAAACTCGCCAACCAGCGTAACAGCGAAGGGGCCAGTTCCCTCTCCGACGTGGTACAAACCGATGCCCGTATTGAAGGTGCGCGGGCCACGCTCACCCAATATCAGGCCAGCCTCGAACGCTGGCGGGCGACGCTAATTACCTATCTGGGCTGGAACAGCATCGGTACGGTAAGCAATGAATTCCCGACCTCGCTGGGCAAATCCTGCCACGTCGCGGATATCAACGATCAACTGGTCCCTTCCGTGCTGGCCGCACGTGCGCGGGTCAATCAGGCCGCCGCGCAGCTAGCCGGGGCCGAAGCGCAGATGAAACCGACCATCTCGCTAGAGCCAGAGGTCACCCACTATCTCAACGACCGCTACTCCAACAGCGAGCGGCTCGACCGGACGCAGTACGCCGCCTACGTGCGCGTAAAAATGCCGATTTATCAAGGCGGCGGCCTCACCGCCAACCGCGATGCCGCCCAGTACAGCCTCGATGCCGCCACCACGGCGGTACGCAGCGCTCAACTGGAAGTGCGCCAGCAACTGAGCGCCGCGCAGAACGAATCCATCAGCCTCGAACAGGCGTTACAGATCCAGACCCGCCAGCAGGCGCTGACTGAAAAAACCCGCGTCCTGTACCAGCAGCAATATCTCGACCTCGGCTCGCGCCCGTTCCTGGACGTATTGAACGCCGAGCAGGAAGTCTACCAGGCGCGCTTCACCCAACAACAAACAGAAAGCCAGCTGCGCACCTTACAGCTCGACTGCCTGTACAACACCGGGCGCACGCGCCAGCAGTTTGCGCTGAATAACCTGTCCATTCAGGGCGTGGAGATCCAACCATGAGCGGCACCGCACGCGTTACCGAGCAGGAACTGCTCGATGCCAAAGCCCTCAATGCCTGGGTAGCGGCGATAAGCCAGGTGGCGACGCACTACCGTCTCACCTTCTCCCCCGGCGGATTACAGGCGATGGCCCGCTGGCAGTTGGGTAAACCGCTGGCGACGGCACTCAAAAACATGGCACGCCACATTGGCCTCTCCAGCCGCATGCTCGACGATAAGCTCGACGATGTGACCGGCTGGCGCTTGCCGCTGGTGGTGCAGCTAAAAGACGGACAGGTGGCGATCATTCACAGCTTCGACGGTGAGGCCAACGTCGGCGTCAGCTTTAGTCGCGACGCAGACCTCATCACTACCCAGCCGTTAACCGAGCTGTTGGCAGAGATCTGCCACGTCGTCGCCTTCCGCCCAGCGGCGATGGCGCGCGACAGCCGCACCGAAGAATATCTCTCCAGCTTTGACCCCGGCTGGCTGCGCCAGTTGGTGATGGTCAAAATCAAACCCTACTGGCATGTAATGCTGGCGTCGCTGGTGATTAACGTTCTGTCGATGGCCGGGATTTTATTCTCGATGCAGGTCTATGATCGGGTGATCCCCGCCCAGTCGTACCCGACGTTGTACGTGCTGTTTATCGGCGTGTTGATTGCCGTGGCCTTTGGTTTTGCCATGCGTCTGATGCGCAGCCACGTCACCGACATCCTCGGCAAGCAGGCCGATATGCGCATCTCCGACCGGGTGTTCGGCCACGCGCTGCGCCTGCGCACCAGCGCCGTCCCCCGCTCCACCGGCAGCTTTATCTCCCAGCTACGCGAGCTGGAGTCGATTCGCGAGATGGTCACCTCCACCACCGTCTCGGTGATTGCCGACCTGCCGTTCTTCTTCCTGTTCCTGTTGGTGATGGCGATTATTGCCCCGCAGCTGGCGTGGATAGCGCCGGTGGCCGCCATTATCATGCTGGCCCCCGGCCTGTTATTACAGCGCAAACTCGCCGCGCTTGCGCAAGAACACGTGCAGGAATCGACCCTGCGCAACGCCGTGCTGGTGGAGAGCGTGCAGGGGCTGGAGGACATCAAGCTGATGCAGGCGGAGACCCGCTTCCTGCAGCAGTGGAACAGCTATATTCGCATCACCGCTCAGACCGGCATGAGAAGCCGCCGTCTGACGCAGGGCCTGTTGTCGTGGGGCACCACCATTCAGGGGCTGGTGTATGCGGTAGTTATCGTGGTGGGCGCGCCGATGGTTATCAACGGCGACATCACCACCGGGGCCATTGTGGCCGCCTCGCAGCTTTCCTCGCGCATGATTGCTCCGATGGCGGCACTGTGCGGCGTGCTGGCCCGCTGGCAACAGGCCAAAGCGGCTAAATCCGGCATCGACAGCATTATGCAGCTACCGGTGGAGAACGGTGAAGACTCCCAGCGCCTGCACCGCGACGTGCTGCACGGCAACTACCAGTTCACCGATACCGCGTTTCGCTATCGCCCCGACTCGCCGACCGTCCCGCTGCGGGTGGGTAAACTGGAGATTAACGCCGGGGAACGCATTGCCGTGCTGGGCCGCAACGGCGCGGGTAAATCGACCTTTCTGCAAGCGCTGATTGGCGGCGTACCGCTGGAACAAGGCGAGCTGCGCCTCGACTCGCTCAGCCTGCCGCATATTGACGTCGCCGACCTGCGGCGCAACACCGGCCTGATGACCCAGAACGCCCGGCTGTTCCACGGCTCGCTGCGCGACAACCTGACGCTCGGCGCTCCGCAGGCGCGCGACGAGGAGATTATCGCCGCGCTGGAGATGTGCGGCGCGGACATTCTGGTGCGCAAGCTGCCGCATGGCCTCGATCACGTAGTGATGGAAGGCGGGCTGGGGCTTTCCGGCGGGCAACGGCAGTCGCTGTTGCTGGCGCGTCTGATCCTGCGCGACCCGAACATCGTGCTACTCGACGAACCGACCGCATCGCTCGACGAACACACCGAACGAGACTTTCTCGACCGCCTGGGCAACTGGCTGGCGGGTCGCACGTTAATTATCGCCACCCACCGCAGCGCGGTGCTCTCTATCGTCAACCGGGTACTGGTGCTCAAAGACGGCGCGCTGGTGATGGATATGCCAAAAGAACAAGCGATGGCGCGCAAAGGCGCGGATGTTGCGGAGGTGCATAATGAAAGACGACCAGCCTGATTTAGCGGTCATTCCCCCAGAACCGGCGCCGATCCCAACGCCCGCCAACGCCCGGCCGCTGAACTGGACCCGCGACCACGGTGAAAATGATTTTGATAACCACAGCCTGTCGCGCTCCGGCCATATCATCACCATCAGCGGGCTGCTGCTGATTGTGGCGTGGATCTGGGCCGCGTTTGGCACGCTGGACGAAGTGTCCACCGGTACCGGTAAAGTGATCCCCAGCTCCCGCGAGCAGGTTTTACAGTCGCTGGACGGCGGCATTCTGGTGGCGCTGAACGTGCGCGAAGGCCAGCGCGTGGAGCCGGGTGAAGTGGTCGCCCGCCTCGACCCAACCCGTTCAGCCTCGAACGTCGGTGAGAGCGTGGCGCGCTACCAGGCTGCACTCGCCGCCAGCGCCCGCTTGTCTGCCGAGGTGAACGAACTGCCCCTCACCTTCCCCGCAGAACTGGATACCGTGCCGCTGCTTGTCGCCTCCGAGACCCGACTGTATAAGCTGCGCCGCAGCCAGTTCACCGACTCGAAAGCGCGGATTGATGATTCCTTACGCGCGGTCGACAGCGAGCTGGCGATCACCCGCCGCCTCGCCACCACGGGCGCGGCGAGTAATGTGGAAGTGCTGCGTCTTGAGCGTCAACGCTCTGATTTGCAGTTAAAGATCCTCGATTTGCGTTCGCAGTATCTGGTGCAGGCGCGCGAGGAACTGGCGAAAGCCACGGCGGAAGCCGCGTCGCTGTCGGAGATCATCAAGGGGCGAACCGACAGCGTGACGCGCATGACGGTGCGTTCGCCGGTGAAAGGGATTGTGAAGAACATCAAGGTGAACACGCTGGGCGGGGTCATTCCGCCGAACGGTGAGCTGATGGAGATTGTGCCGATGGACGATCATTTGCTGATCGAGACGCGTCTGTCACCGCGCGATATTGCGTTTATTCACCCGGATCAGGCGGCGCTGGTGAAGATCACCGCGTATGACTATGCGATTTATGGCGGGCTGAATGGCGTGGTCGACAGTATTTCGCCGGATACGATCCAGGATGAGGCGAAGCCGGAGGTTTATTATTACCGGGTGTTTATCCGCACCGAGAATGATTATCTGCAAAATAAGGCCGGGAAGCGATTTAGTATTGTGCCGGGGATGATTGCGAACGTGGATATTAAGACCGGTGAGAAGACGGTGATGGATTATATGGTGAAGCCGTTTAATAAGGTGAAGGAGGCGCTGAGGGAGCGGTAATTATTGGATTAATAAGGGAATTGATTTATTCGATCTTATTAATTACGGTTTCCAGTTTAGTGTTGATTCGTACTTTTGTTGAGCTGGTTTTAGGTGGTGTGACTGGGTATATTTACAGTGTTATTTAGCGCGATGCGGGAGTGTTCGAGCACTCCCACATCGCTGATCACCATCACTATTTTAAAGGAATAGTAATAATGACTAACGTCGATTGTATTGCAGATTCGTTTGATCCAGAAGTGTCTCCAGAGAATAAGCGCCACTTAACGGTGAGTTATGCGAGCCGTCATCCGGATTACCAGCGTATTCCCGCCGTGACGATGAAAGGCGCATGGCTGGAAGCGGCGGGGTTTAGCACCGGCACGAAGGTGGAAGTGCGGGTGATGAAGGGGTGCATGGTGCTGACGGCGATAGAGCCGGAAACGGACGAAGTTCAAGGGATGATGCAGGCGGTGGGGAAGCTGTCGGGCAGGAAGCAGAGGCAGGTTAGGGAGTTTATTGGGGTGATTGGGGGGAAGTAAGGGGCCCGAACAGTCTGGAAAAGGCGCTTTCTCGCGCCTTTTCATGTGTATCATAAGGTAGCAATATTTATTCCTATAGATTCAGTGAGTTCTGCTTATTCAACGAGAATACATAGCGGAACTCATCGCCATAAATTGACTGAATATTTAGCATAAAATCTAAACGTTGCGGTGTTTCTGTCGCAAATTTCAGTCGAAGCCTATCTGCAGCACAATCAGGATTTTGATCTCTTGCTTCTATCAGGAAGATTTCCTCACCAACCTGGAAGGAATCATTTGGTCGAGGCCCTCCGATCACAAAACAATTAGCATTAAGTCCTAAAGCGGAGGTTGCCCCAAGAAAAATATTATTCTTCACAGCATTTACAGGCTTTCCATCAACCGTGACTGAAATATCTTTCACAAATGCAGTCCCCATCCCATTATTTATAATATATATGCCCCATTTATTTTCACGACCATCATTAGAAAAATAGGCATTCATTCGCGGCTCAACTGAAATGTGGTTATGGCGGATCTGTTCACGGCCCTGCCAAATTGTGTAAAAGAGTGAAACGATCGCAATAAATATCCCAATAACTGCAAGTATGAAATCTCGATGTAGCGAAAAAAAGTGACGCATTGATATAACCTCCGTGTATTAATAACATAAAATATATAACTTGTGGTTTAACTACCTTCCCTAGAATTTAAATTATTAATTATTTCGCTAATTCCCATGGCAAATCCCTGCGCCTATTTACGGGTCTCATAATGTTCTCATTTCTCAGTTGTTGAGCGGCCCAACGAATATCATATTGCCACGTATACAACATATCACCTGATTCCCTAAGCTCTACCTCATAGTTATCCCATACGTACTTAGAGACTTCTCGTGGCCAGGCACTACCATTTCGCGCTTGAAGACATTCAATGATCCATTGTTTCATGCTTTCTCTGGTTACCATTATCTTGTCTAACCTTTTCCATAGATCAATATTTCACAATACTAGCATCGACTGCCTCTAGGTCGAAGCCATCTGAGAGAAAGGTCACAAAGTTTGTGAATACTGATATTAAAAGAATTTAAACACGTATACCGGAAGTTATCTCGAAGGAATGGGCCAAATTGCAGTAATATATAGACTCAGTATATATACTGGATAAACATCCAGATAAAAAAATTCCATCTGGGTCAAATGAGTGATACATTGTCACCCATAAGACCCGATGGGAGGCACTATGTCTGAATTTGAATTACTGGCGCAAGATCTGCTTGAGCAAGCTGAAGTAGAAGAAAAGCAGCGACAGGAAGATGATAAAAAACTGATTGAGAAGGTTCTAGAAAGCTATGACCAGAAGTATGTTGCTGAGCTACTAAGGAAAGTTGGTAAAAACGAGTGGAGTCGGGAGACGCTTAACCGCTGGATTAATGGTAAGTGCCCTCCTAAATCACTGAATTCAGCAGAAGAGTCACTGCTACGAAAAATGTTACCAGAACCTCCAGCACATCATCCAGATTATGCATTCCGCTTTATTGACCTATTTGCTGGCATTGGCGGTATACGTAAAGGCTTTGAGGCCATTGGCGGCCAGTGCCTCTTTACCAGTGAGTGGAATAAAGAAGCAGTACGTACCTATAAAGCTAACTGGTTCAACGATGAGCAAGCACATAAATTTAATCTAGACATCCGAGAGGTCACCCTCAGTGACAAACCGGAAGTGTCAGAGATCGATGCCTATACCCATATTGATGAGCATATACCGGATCATGACGTTCTCTTGGCGGGCTTTCCCTGTCAGCCATTCAGTCTTGCTGGTGTAAGTAAGAAAAATTCTCTTGGTCGCGCACACGGTTTTGAGTGCGAAGCACAAGGGACACTTTTCTTCGATGTTGCTCGAATTATACGAGCCAAAAAACCAGCCATCTTTGTGCTTGAAAATGTCAAAAACCTGAAAAGTCACGACAAGGGTAAAACATTCAAAGTCATCATGGAAACGTTAGATGAGCTGGGATACGAAGTTGCGGATGCCGCTGATATAGGAAAAAATGATCCTAAAGTCATAGATGGGAAACACTTCCTGCCTCAGCACCGTGAACGTATTGTTCTGGTAGGTTTTCGTCGCGACCTGAACATTCATGATGGCTTTACCCTGCGTAATATCAGCAAGTTTTATCCGGAGAGGCGCCCAACATTTGGTGAGTTGCTGCAGCCAGAGGTTGACGGAAAATATATCCTTTCAACAAAACTCTGGGAGTATCTCTACAATTATGCGAAAAAGCATGCCGCTAAAGGTAATGGCTTTGGCTTTGGTCTCGTTAACCCCGAAAATACAGATAGTGTTGCACGTACGCTTTCAGCCCGCTATCACAAAGATGGCTCCGAAATTCTGATAGACCGTGGCTGGAATATGGCTAAAGGTGAAGAAGACTTTGCGGATGAAGAGAATCAGGCCAATCGCCCGCGAAGGCTGACTCCCCGAGAGTGCGCACGCCTGATGGGCTTTGAAAAACCTGATGGGAAGCCCTTCCGTATCCCGGTCTCAGATACGCAATCATATCGCCAGTTCGGTAACTCTGTTGTTGTTCCAGTCTTTGAGGCCGTTGCGAAACTGCTTGAACCTTACATCCTGAAAGCTGTATCTGCAGTTGACGAAAAAAATAAATAACACTAAGTGATACTCCCGGCATGAAAATGCCGGGAGTAACCTACGGCAAATCGGCATACAGACCTGTAAGCTCGGCAATAAAAGCGCCAAGCGTTATCAGTTCTCCTCTCATCGATTCCGGGTATTTTTTGTGTAATGAGGATGGTACAACCAGCCTGACTCCCGCTTCCTGCATTTCGCTATACTGAGCCACTGAAACCCCCTCTTGCAGCGTGAACAGATGCACATGTCGGATTTTGTCCGCCTCGTTTAAAATCTGACGCCAACGGTCTTTACATGTTGTTTTCACAGCCAGCATACGTAAATTTTCTTGTGGGAATTCAATGTCATGATAAGCCTCTGCAGAAGGAAAAAGAAAGTCGGGCTTTTTATTACCTTCTGTTACCGCCTGCGTGGCAAAATGCCTAAGCCCATGCTCAATGAATAGATGTTCAAGATGCAGCTCCAGCGATTTTCCAGCTCTGGATTTACGACGGTTACCAACGGAGTTGGCTAGAGCAATAAACTCATCCACAGAGTCAAAACCCTTACGAATAATATCCAGAACGTGCAATTCTTCTACCAAGAGAAAAATGTTGTACTCGACGCGGCGACGATCAAGAAGCTGATCGTCTGGGTCCTTAGTATTTTTTGCATAATGTCCCGCAGCATACTGGATAATTTCACTTCCCGATGGAAATTGCTGTTTCCAGGCGTCAGGTATGACGTACTTATGACTTACAGGACCGTGCTGTAGAGCCAGGCCACCCAGAATTTCACCTGCAGGGCCTGAAATCAGCGTTCCGGGGATTATTTCCCCCATGGTAGATTCAATAATGTCTTCTTCATCCGGACTAACACAGACCCAAACATCCACGCCTGAACAGTCACTGCCTTGTTTATCCAGACTGAATGCAAGAATGGCTAGTGCTCCAGTATTTTCAGGATTCTGCAACGGGCTAACTTTTCCTCCCCAGCCCGTTATTCTTTTTTCATTCCTGGTGCCACCAAAAGATTTGTTGTTGTAGTAAATGGCACGGACTTCACTTTCAGGACACTCATGAGATGAGATTTGCGCCGTGAGATTTATGGACGGATTCAATTCCCGTGTATGGCTGATTGACGGAAAAAGCATCTCAACAATGTTTGAGGGGATATACAGCCCGACCTGATGCCCCCCTGTTGCGCCAGTATCATTGGCAGAAAGTCGTTTGATGTAGAGGAAGTAATTTCCAGCTGCCTTATCAAGCAACCAGTGTTGAAAACCTGACATAAGTACCCTTTCCCTGCTTCTGATAAAAAGTGTGCAATTTCCCGTCTTAGAACGGATTATCAAACATTGAAATATTAGAACAACGTTGACATACCACGCATAAACATAGGGATATGATACTTTTTTTTAGTCATTGGCAAGTGGAGCAATGTCTCGATCACTAAGAAAAATTATTGCTCTTTCTGTCTTCCCACTATGTGGGAATAACGAATGGGCTTAACTGATCCTAAAGGCTGATGGGAACAAAGATCAACTGGAAGGAATTATTGCAGTCGAAAGTTCAGTGAAGTCCAACTGATGCAAAGAAGCTGAATTACACTAACTTCTGTTACGTACTAATTGCTGCACAGGCATTGCGCGATGATATTGACCTGAAAAAAGGGGCAGTAAACCGGTCAGCCGGTCACATGAGGCCGTGCAGCATGTTAGCATACGTCGTCAGCTCCCGGCCTTATGCAGGTCAGTGGCGATGCGCTGGTCGCAGCACTGACACCGGAATTAATGCACCTGAGAGAGCAGACTGAAATCGTCAGGGAACGGGCTCTCGACCGGGCGGCCGCCAGCATTCGCGAAGCGCTGTCCGTTCACCTGGGCAGTGGTAGAGATATTGATTATGCGCAGGATGACAGGGATATCCTGACTACCATCGGGTTCCGGCCTGACAGAGCGTCCAGAGAAGACAACCGTGCAAAATATACACCTGAACAGAGTCAGATTTTCATGTGCCGACAGGCCGCGCAGACCCGCCAAAAATCCGCATAAAACGCCCCGAAAATACCCGTCTTTTTAAGAAAAATAGCCATGCATGCATACGCTGCATGGCTTTGCATGCAAAATCCTGAATTTCCCACACCCCGCCGCACCAGTGCTGGCACGGCCTGAAGCCCTTCATGCACCTGCATTAAAAGCGCCTCCGGAAGCGGGCAGGCGTGGCGGGGAGAGCATTGCGCGCTAAAGCTGTGCAGATCAATTAATTTAAGAACGCCGTTAAGACTCTTACTTCCTTTTAAATCATCAACGTTAAGGGCATTGAACACTTCGTTTTGCAGATGTTTGCTATGCTTATGATCCCGCGGCTAAACATAGCCATAGAGCTAACTTGATATGGATGCATTCATAAATCCGGATGCCCCCTTGTGTGATTGTTACGACTTTTAAAGCACACTCAAAAAATAGAAACAGCGATCATAATTGCATAATGAAACAATACAAAAGAACAATTAAATTGTTACTGTTGCAAATGTTAAGATTTGATCATATCTTCAATATGATATTGGTTTATTTATTTCGATTTCGTCATTCATTAAACAATTTAAATCTCGAGAAATAAAATGGAAATATTAAACGTTAACTCCTCAGAATTTAAAAATATTTTGACTGCATGTTTTTCTGGTGCAGGTATAATTCCTGTTATAGGAGCGGGATTTTCAAGAGGTAGCGAAGCCTACAAAGGGAAAGTCCCTGATGGTAAAACTTTAATGCAAATGATGTTACATACATTAAAGAAAGCTGGGGTGCTCGAATCAGAGAAAATAGAAAGAATAAAGAGCATGGGCTTCAAAGACATATCAAGATATTATCTTAATGAAAAATATGTTCCTAGAAATCACTTCATTGAAGACATAAGGAATAATTTCACACAGGTTAATATATCTGGCGTCAGAAGAACGTTCCTCAAACAAAACTGGAAATACATATACACTTTAAATATTGACGATGGCATAGAACGAGCTAACAGGAACATAACCAAAGTTCTGCCATACAAAGAGCTTGATAGAAAGGCTCAAGATATTAATTTGCTATATAAATTACATGGTTGCGCCAACGAAGAAACCATATATAAAGAAGAAAGCAGTTTAATTTTCTCAGAAAAGCAATATATTAGAAGCCTAACTAAAAATGATCATATTTTAACCGCTCTTAAAAATGACATTCTCGAAAGTAATCTTTTATACCTAGGATGCAGTCTGGATAGAGAATTAGATATTATGTATGCGGTATCTGGGGTTACGGAAGATAATTTAATTAACTCTAAACGAATCTACGTAACTAAAGACGAAATCAATGAAGTAGAAATAGATACACTGGAAGAATATGGGATAAATGTCATTTGTAAACTTAATGACTATGATGATATTTACCATTTAGTTAATGAGTGTTTTGCTTTAGCTGACAATAACAGCGGTGCATCTCTCAAAAAATATCAATCTGAAAACATGCAACTTATTCCATCAGATAAAAACACAAATATTAAATTCATGTTGCAAGGCGAGGGGGATGACAATGGTAGCCAAAAATATTTTTCAATCCCTTCATATATAATTGAGCGCTCTAGGGAAAAAGATATTTCAAATGGAGTTGCTGAAAATACAGTCATAGTTATCAAAGGAAGAAGATTTTCCGGGAAAACTCTGCTTTTAAAAAACCTTTCTACAAAAGTTAAAAATAAGAAAAGTTATTTTTTCCCTTCAGTAACATCTCTAAACATAGATGATATAAAAAGGATGTGTTCTTTAAAGAATTCCATCTACTTCATAGATAGTAATGTAATTACATATCAAGAAGCGGCAGTTATTAGAACGGCCGCCCCTGATTTGTTAAAAAACAACTCTTCTTTCGTTATTGCATGTAATTCAACTGAAGTTGATATAGCTAATACATTTTCAACCTTTGATAATGATAACAATTTCTTCGAATTGCCTAACTTTCTTAATAAATCAGAGATTGCAACATTAAATCGCAGCCTCACCTCATTAGGTATCGTTGAGTGGAAGGAAAAAACTAATATGCTCGAAAGCACATTCAAAACAGCTAGTATCTACCCGCAAATAAAGCAAAGAATTTATTTGAAAAAAGAATGCACACCAACTGATTTCAAATGCTTAGTCTTATTAGCTGTTCTTGATAAAGTATATATATCATTGAGTAGACTTATAAATATTGGTAACAAAGAAGCACAAGACTTTGCCATTAAATACTCACCGATCATTGAGTTATTACCAACAACCGAATTAGAGGCAAATCATAAATCTCGATTTAAAATAGTATCAAACTCAAGATCCTGGTTGCTAGAGGAAATAAATCAGCAATTTATTTATTTATTTAGGGTATGACTCTACAAAAATTATTTTACTAGAAGTAATCAAAGCATTATTAAGTAATAAACAGTATGAAGACACAGGAAAGAAAATAATAATGTTTGATACTATCAATTTATTATTTTCAAGAAAAAAAGGCGCAGGTAGATTAATCTTAAAATTATATGAGGATTTACAACCTATCCTTAGCCATGAGCCCGACTATTGGTTACAAAGAGCAAAGGCCATGGGTAAAGTATTGAAAGGTGAAGGTCACCTTAGAGAAGCAATTGATTTTGCAAAAAAAGCACATGAAGATGGAAAAAGGGATAAAACTATATTAAATGCGGAATTTACCTTAGCAAACCTACATGGCAAGATCTGTGAAAATACAAATTTCACAGATAAGGGCCTGATAAGTGATGCTCTATACTGGTATAACTCTGCAATTAGAAATAATGATTACAACCCAAAGTATATCAACTCCATGCTTGAAAATACTCATGGAAAAAGAGGGTATTTATATACCCTATGTAGCAGCATAATGAAAATGAATATAAAACTATCTAGTGAAGAAAAAATGATGTTTAACAGAATCATGCAATTCATCGCTGTTAGATAACTTATTCGCGAGGCCTTTTGGCCTCGTGTTTTATCAATTAAATATATTTTCCATTCGCAAATTCAAACGGTGTGACATAGCTATTAGAGTTAGCATTTAAATAGTCAGCCCACCACTGAACCATTAATCGCCGCTCTTCTAGATGTTCAGAAGTATGAATATAAGCTGCACGTACATTATTACGTTCTGAGTGGCTCATTTGCCGTTCTATCGCGTCATCGCTCCATAAACCTGACTCGCCGAGCGCACCACGCGCCATCGTCCTAAATCCATGCCCGCAAACCTCGGTTTTCGTGTCATATCCCATCGCACGCAACGCGCTATTCACAGTGTTTTCACTCATGACCTTCGTTGCGTCGTGATCTCCCGGAAAGAGCAATTCTTTATCACCACTGATTTGCTTAAGCTTCTCTAACAACGCCACAGCTTGCAGGCTAAGAGGAACAATATGTTCCTCTTTCATCTTCATGCCACGGTACGAGTAACGCACACCTTTTATCTCTTCTCGCTTAGCCGGTATGCGCCAGAGAGCCTTTTCAAAATCAAACTCATCCCAGCGGGCAAAACGCATTTCGCTAGAGCGAACAAAAGTCAGCAGTGATAGCTCGACCACGATCCGTGTCATTACACGGCCATGGTATGCGGCAAGACGAACAAGAAACTCAGGGAAGCGGCTGGAGGGTAATGCCGGATAGTGCCGCGCTTTGGTTGTCGATAGCGCACCGGCCATGTCACTGGCTGGATTGGAGTCGGTATAATCGTTCTGTACGGCGTAACGCATTATAGCCGTGACACGCTGTTGCAGGCGCTGAGCAACATCATGCTTACCACTGGCATCAACTTTTTTAATCGGGGCTAACAGGTGACTGGTTTTGAGCTGTCGAATGTCGGACGAACCGATATGAGGGAAAATATAAAGCTCAAGATAGCGAATAATGCGTGATCGATGGTCTTCGCTCCAGCGCTTGTTACTGGCATGCCATTCACGAGCAATAGTTTCGAAAGTATATGTCCCCGAATTCTCGGCATGAGCTTCTTTCTGTTCGGCTTTTGGATCAATGCCCTGCACTAATAGCTTTTTGGCTTCGTCGCGCTTTGCCCTAGCCAGAGCAAGCGTCACTGTAGGCCAAACACCAAAAGCGAGGCGATCCTCTTTTTTGTCAGATGGCCGTCTGTATTTCATGCGCCAGTATTTAGAACCCTTGGCTGAAACCTCGAGATACAAACCGCCGCCATCGGCCATTTTGTAGGTTTTGTCTTTTGGCTTTGCGGTCTCGACCTGTCTGGCGTTGAGCTTCATTTGGGGGCACATTTCTAATCGAAGTTAAGATGCCCCCAATTATGCCCCCAATGACATCCGGATTTCAACGGACAGCCTCGGACGACTCAGGACGTAAAAATCGCTGCAAGCATTGATTTTTAAGGGATAATTGGACTTTCTCGGATGGTCTTGGAAGTACTAATGGTGCCGAAGGCCGGACTCGAACCGGCACGTATTTCTACGGTTGATTTTGAATCAACTGCGTCTACCGATTTCGCCACTTCGGCACTGAAGAGGTACGCGGAAAACGTTGTGGATTATACCTACCGTACGCCACCATGCAAGCATCAGTACACCGCCACGCGACTAAGTGCCTAAAAAAACATCGACTCTTCTGCCAAAGCCCATCCCACCCCCACAAATAACCCATTTCCTGGAATCGTCCTCGCAAAAAAATGCAACGTGACCCAGTCGGTTTACATTTGCCCGCATTTGTTATGAGATCACGTTACTCAATCCAGTAATAACCATCCCCCGATCTCAGGACACCGTTATGCGTTTCTATCAGGTTGAACCAACGCTGGAGAACTACTGGCGTGGGATTATTCTCTTTGGCAAAAATGTCGCGTCCTACAAATTCGCCCTCGCGCATGCGTTGTACGACATTAAGCCGAACGGTAGCGACCTGATTCTGCTCGACGATCTGGCGGTGCCGTTCAGCGATCATCTATGTCGCCATCTGAAGCACGCGCCAAAGCAGATAACCTCGCGCAGCAGCCAGTTTATTGCCGCCTGCTCGCAGTTCAATGCAGGCAAAATCAGCCGTGATGACCTCACCGCCATAACCATGCGTCAGGGATTCAATAACGTGATTGACGCCTTTCACAACGTGAATCAGGGCGAGATCGACAAGCGCTTTTTCATCGATGAGCGCAAAATCCATAAAGGCATTCGGATGACGGAGAACTTCTACCGTCTGGGAGAGCGTCAGCAGTATCACAACCTCAGCTTTGAAACGGATGCGCGCTGGAATCTGGTGGAACAGGCGTGGGCGATGAATATCTCCAGCCAGCTTATTAACGTGGAATATGATGATAGCGATCAGATGCTGTTTAGTCGTAACAGCGATCGCCGGGTCGCCATCTCCAGCTGTCGCGATAGCCTGAATGGCTACCAGAAGGGACGCTGCTTCTACTGCTTTGCGCCCATCAGCCTACAACCGGGTGATGCGCAGTTCACCGATGTCGACCATTTTATCCCATGGAAAGCGCGCGGGCAGGTGCGTAATGTTGATGGGGTCTGGAATCTGGTGCTGGCGTGTCAGGAGTGCAATCGCGGTGAGAAAGGTAAGTTCGCTCGCCTGCCGTCGCGTAAACTGCTTGAACGCCTGCGCGATAGAAATGAGTATTTTATCAACAGCCATTTGCCGCTGCGTGAAACGCTTATCCGCCAGACCGGCACCGCTACGGCGCAGCGCGATAAATTCCTGGCAACCAGCTGGAATGACGCGCTACAGATCCTCTTCCACCAATGGGAACCCACCGCACAAGGGACGGATATACTCTGATGACGCTCGAATACTATCAGCTCCACGCGCAGGACTTTTTCAGCGCGACGGTCAATGTCGATATGGCTTCACTTTATGCGCCCTTCCTGGAACGCATACCGGCGGGTGCTCGAATACTTGATGCTGGCTGCGGTTCCGGGCGCGACAGCAAAGCATTCCTGCAACAGGGTTATCAGGTTGAGGCATTTGACGCGACCGCGGAAATGGTCGCGCTCGCAACGCAGCACACCGGTCTTCCGGTAAGGCAAATGACCTTTAGCGATGTGGACGTCACCGCACGCTACGACGGTATCTGGTGCTGCGCGTCGCTACTGCACGTGGGCACGCAGGCATTGCCGGAGGCGATGGGGAAACTAGCGCAAGCGCTGAATCCTGGCGGCGTGTGGTATGTGTCGTTTAAATACGGCGATGGCGAGCGTGTTAAAGATGGCCGTCACTTTACCGATCTCAATGAGCAGGCGCTGGAAGCATTACTGACGCCGCTGACCGATATCACGCTTATCCGCCACTGGATTACCGAGGACAAACGGCCGGAGCGCACGGAAATGTGGCTCAATGCATTGCTGGTGAAAAGCCCATAAACCGCCAAGCGCCCCCTCCCCACATGCTCTACACTCTCAGTTCAACACCACACCAAAGAGAATCACGATGTCCATTATAAAAAGCTACGCCGCCAAGAATGCCGGAGCGGAACTGGAAGTCTGGGAATACGATGCCGGTGAACTGCTGCCGGAAGACGTTGAGGTGAAGGTAGATTACTGCGGGATCTGCCACTCTGACCTGTCGATGATCGACAATGAATGGGGTATGTCGCAGTATCCGCTGGTTGCGGGCCATGAGGTGATTGGTCACGTGGTGGCACTGGGCAGCGCTGCGCAGAGCAAGGGCCTGAAGATTGGTCAGCGCGTGGGCATTGGCTGGACGGCGCGAAGCTGCGGCCACTGCGATGCCTGTATCGACGGCAACCAGATTAACTGTACCGGCGGGTCGGTGGCGACCATCCTGAACCGCGGCGGCTTTGCCGATAAGCTGCGCGCCGACTGGCAATGGGTTATTCCGCTGCCGGACAGCATCGATATCGAAACCGCAGGCCCAATGCTCTGCGGTGGCATCACTGTGTTTAAACCGCTGCTGATGCATCATGTGACCGCCACCAGCCGCGTGGGGGTGATTGGGATTGGTGGGCTGGGGCATATCGCCATCAAGTTGCTGCGCGCGATGGGGGCGGAAGTGACGGCCTTTAGTTCTAACCCGTCGAAAGAGCAGGAAGTGCGGGCGATGGGCGCGGATCACGTGGTGAACAGCCGTTCACCGGAAGCGCTGAAGGAGCTGGCGGGTCAGTTTGACCTTATCATCAACACCGTGAACGTCGACCTGAACTGGCAGCCATACTTCGAAGCGCTGGCTTCGGGCGGCAACTTCCATACGGTCGGCGCGGTGCTCACTCCGCTTCCAGTGCCGGCGTTTACGCTGATTGGCGGCGACCGCAGCATCTCCGGTTCGGCGACGGGCAACCCATCTGAACTGCGCAAGCTGATGAAGTTTGCCGGTCGCAGCAAGGTCACACCGATTACCGAGCTGTTCCCGATGTCAGAAATCAACGACGCTATCCAGCACGTGCGTGACGGCAAAGCCCGCTACCGCGTGGTGTTAAAAGCCGACTTCTGATGTTGAACCGGCGGCGTTCTGCCGCCGGTCTTCCCCTGTTTATCACTCCCTGCCGGTTACGACGGTTAAATCCATATCTGGATGCCGCCTTCCAAAAATAAGTAAATCGTCTGCAACACTGTACTCACACTGGATATTTCACCGCAATCCGGACAATTTCCTGCATCGCAACGCCGCCGTTTTGCCTATACTCGACGCAGATAAAATGGAGGATGACCCATGAGCACACCTTTGCTAATAGCACGCACCCAGGACACACAGCTGGTTTTACTTTCCAATATGGCGAACCGCCACGGGCTGATTACCGGCGCCACGGGCACGGGTAAGACCGTCACCCTGCAAAAGCTGGCGGAGTCGTTCTCGGAGATTGGTGTGCCGGTGTTTATGGCGGATGTCAAAGGTGATCTGACCGGTATTGCCAAAGAAGGTCAGGCTTCTGAGAAGCTGCTGACGCGGCTCAATAACATCGGCGTCACCGACTGGGAGCCGCATGCAAACCCGGTGGTGGTGTGGGATATCTTCGGCGAGAAAGGCCATCCGGTGCGGGCCACCGTGTCCGACCTCGGGCCGCTGCTGCTGGCACGTCTGCTTAACCTCAACGAGGTGCAGTCCGGGGTGCTCAATATCATCTTCCGTATCGCTGACGATCAGGGCCTGCTGCTGCTGGACTTTAAAGACCTGCGCGCCATCACTCAGTACATTGGCGATAACGCGAAGTCATTCCAGAATCAGTACGGCAATATCAGTACCGCCTCGGTGGGAGCTATCCAGCGTGGGCTGCTGACGCTGGAACAGCAAGGGGCCGAACATTTCTTTGGCGAACCGATGCTGGATATCAAAGACTGGATGCGTACCGATAGCAACGGCAAAGGCATCATCAACATCCTCAGCGCGGAAAAGCTCTACCAGATGCCGAAGCTGTACGCCGCCAGCTTGCTGTGGATGCTCTCTGAGCTGTACGAGCAACTGCCGGAAGCGGGCGATCTGGATAAGCCGAAACTGGTGTTCTTCTTTGATGAAGCGCACCTGCTGTTTAGCGATGCGCCGCAGGTGCTGCTGGATAAAATCGAGCAGGTGATCCGCCTGATACGTTCGAAAGGCGTCGGGGTCTATTTTGTGTCGCAAAATCCATCAGATATTCCTGATGCGGTACTGGGTCAGTTGGGTAACCGTGTACAGCATGCGCTGCGCGCCTTTACGCCTAAAGATCAGAAAGCGGTGAAAACGGCGGCGCAGACCATGCGGGCAAATCCGGCGTTCAATACCGAACAGGCGATTCAGGAACTGGGGACCGGGGAAGCGTTAATCTCATTCCTTGATGCGAAAGGTAGCCCATCGATTGTTGAGCGGGCGATGGTGATTGCGCCAGACTCACGTATGGGGCCGGTGACTGACGATGAGCGTAATGGGCTTATTAATAATTCACCGCTGTACGGCAAGTATGAGGATGAGGTCGACCGGGCGTCGGCGTTTGAGATGCTGCAAAAGGGCATCGAGAACAGCGCGGGTCAGGCGGATGCACCGCCAGCTAAGGGCCAGCAAAGTACCGATGATGGTGGACTGCTGGGCGGGCTCAAAGACATTATCTTTGGCACCACCGGGCCGCGCGGCGGCAAGCATGATGGATTGGTACAAACGGCGGCGAAAAGTGCCGTGCGTCAGGTGACGAACCAGATTGTGCGCGGCATGCTGGGTAGCCTGCTTGGCGGAAGACGTCGCTAAGGCGTCGTACATCAACCATTGCCGGATGGCGGCGTAAACGCCTTATTCGGCCTACAAATCCATATCGTAAAAACGGTTAACACTTGCAACTCGTAGGCCTGATAAGCATAGCGCCATCAGGCATAGCCGCACGGGTAGCCCGGGCGAACGCATGTGACCCCGGGAATGGCACAGCGCTAACATCTCCCCAAACCGCAGGCGTAAAAAAACCCGGCGTCGCGTTGCTCAGCCGGGCTACATTACAGAGATATCAGGCTTTTCGCGTCATCAGCCACAGGCTTATCAGGAAGAAGCTGGCGCTCGGCAGCAATGCTCCGATAATCGGCGGAATACCGTATACCAGCGTCAGCGGCCCGAAGATCTGGTCAAGCACGTAGAACACAAAACCAAAGCTAATCCCCGTCACCACACGCACGCCCATCGCCACGCTACGCAGCGGGCCGAAGATGAACGACAGTGCCATCAGCATCATCACCGCCACGGAAAGCGGCTGGAAGATTTTGCTCCACATATTCAGCTGGTAGCGTCCAGGATCCTGGCCACTGGCCTTCAGGTACTTCACGTAGTTATGCAAGCCACTGATGGAAAGCGCATCTGGATCCAGCGCAACAACGCCCAATTTGTCCGGCGTCAGCGTGGTTTTCCAGGTCCCGCTTACCGTCTGCGAACCCGTAATCTGCTTTGGATTGCTCAGATTAGATTCGTCCACCTGCGACAGTCGCCACACCTTCTGTTCATTATCAAACTTCGCGCTGGCAGCATAGCGTACGGACTGTAGGCGACGTTGGTCGTTAAACGCATAAATACTTACGCCACCCAGCTCCTCGTCGCCTTTCACCCGCTCGATGTAAACAAAGTTGTGACCGTCTTTCGCCCACATCCCCTGCTGGGTCGACAGCAGTGAACCGCCGTACATCTGCTGGGCGCGGTAGTTACGCGCCATCTGCTCACCCTGCGGCGCAACCCACTCGCCCATTGCCATAGTCAGCAACACCAGCGGGATGGCGGTTTTCATTACCGCCAGCGCCACCTGCATACGGGTGAAACCGGAAGCCTGCATTACCACCAGTTCGCTGCGCTGAGCCAGCATCCCCAGCCCCAGCAACGCACCTAACAGTGCCGCCATCGGGAAGAAGATCTGCACATCTTTTGGCGCGCTCAGAATCGTATATAAACCGGCGCCCATCGCGTCATAGCTACCCTGCCCGGCCTTTTTCAACTGGTCGACAAACTTGATGATGCCGGACAACGACACCAGCATGAACAGGGTCATCATGATGGTGGTAAATATCGTCTTGCCGATATAGCGGTCAAGTACACCAAACGGCTGCATTATACCGCTCCTTTATGCGTAAAACGGGCGCGGAAGCGGCGCATTGGCACGGTATCCCACAGGTTCAGCGCCACGGCCAGTGCAAAGTAAACCAGGTTCACCGTCCACATCCACAGGGCCGGGTCGATTTTGCCCTTGCCCGCGTTCGACTTCAGCGAGGTTTGCAGCAAGAAGAACACCAGATACAGCAGCATCGCTGGCAACATCGACAGCACACGCCCCTGACGCGGGTTGACCACGCTCAGCGGCACGACCATCAGCGCCATGATAAAGACCGTTGCCACCAGCGTGAAACGCCAGTGCAGCTCTGCGCGAGCACGGTCGGTATCGGTATTCCACAACGTGGTCATGCTCATCTGTTCGGTATCGGTCGGGTCGGAAGCAACCGCCTGGTGACCAATAATCGCCTGATAATTTTTGAAATCAGTGATGCGGAAATCACGCAGCATGGCGGTGCCTTCAAAGCGGGTACCTTGATTTAGCGTCACCACCTGAGAACCATCTTTATGCTGGGAGAGCTGTCCAGTATCGGCCACCACCACGGAAGGACGCGCGGTGCCTTTCGGACGGAGCTGCGCCAGGAAGACGTCATGGAAGCTCGCGCCGTTAACGCCTTCGATAAACAGCACCGCGTTACCGTCGCCAGACTGCTGGAACTGCCCTTGGGCCAGCGCCGCCATGCCGGGGTTAGCTTTCGCTTCTGCCAGCACTTCATCCTGATGTTGAGACGACCACGGCCCGGCCCACATCACGTTCACTGCCGCGACGATACCGGTAAACAACGCCAGCACCATCGCCGCTTTAATCAGTACGGCTTTACTCAGGCCACACGCGTGCATGACCGTAATTTCACTTTCGGTATACAGTTTGCCCAGCGTCATCAATAGACCCAGGAACAGACTCAGCGGCAGGATTAGCTGCGCCATTTCAGGCACGCCGAGTCCCAGCAAAGAAAGCACCAGGTTTGTCGGGATATCGCCGTCTACCGCCGCGCCAAGGATCCTCACCAGTTTCTGACAAAAGAAGATCAGAAGCAGGATGAACAGGATGGCAAGCTGGCTTTTAAGCGTCTCTCGCACCAGATATCGTATGATTATCACTATAAATACGCCCGTAAAAACCCGTCTTATTGCAGGAAAATAGCTTGTTTCATGGCTTAAACGTCATTTATTCTCTTGAGTCGTCGAAAACATCGCTAAGATTAAATGACTCAGCGGTTTCACGTTTCAGGAAATGTTCTGACGTGCCAACACCGTAATAACGTTAAGATTAACACGAAGTCACCGCAACCGCGGAAATGAGTTACGTAAGCTTGCAATTCTATCCGTAGCCACCGCCGTTGTCTTTAAGATTCAGGAGCGTAGTGCATGGAGTTCAGTGTAAAAAGTGGTAGCCCGGAGAAGCAGCGGAGTGCCTGTATCGTCGTGGGCGTATTCGAACCCCGTCGTCTCTCTCCCATTGCCGAGCAGCTCGATAAAATCAGCGACGGCTATATCAGCGCGCTGCTGCGCCGCGGCGAACTAGAAGGCAAACCGGGGCAGACTTTGTTGCTGCACCACGTACCCAACGTCCTGTCAGAGCGCATTCTGCTGATTGGCTGTGGCAAAGAACGCGAGCTTGATGAGCGTCAGTATAAGCAAGTTATTCAGAAAACGATTAATACCCTGAATGACACCGGCTCGATGGAAGCCGTCTGCTTCCTGACCGAACTGCACGTGAAAGGCCGCAACAACTATTGGAAAGTACGTCAGGCGGTAGAAACCGCAAAAGAGACGCTGTACAGCTTCGACCAGCTTAAAACCAACAAAAGCGAGCCGCGTCGCCCGCTGCGTAAAATGGTCTTCAACGTGCCAACTCGCCGTGAACTGACCAGCGGTGAGCGCGCAATCCAGCACGGTCTGGCGATTGCCGCTGGTATCAAAGCGGCGAAAGATCTTGGCAACATGCCGCCAAATATCTGTAACGCGGCCTATCTTGCCTCTCAGGCGCGTCAGTTAGCGGACAGCTACAGCAAAAATGTCGTCACCCGCGTCATCGGCGAACAACAGATGAAAGAGCTGGGAATGCACTCCTATCTGGCGGTCGGCGACGGCTCACAGAACGAATCCCTGATGTCGGTCATCGAGTACAAAGGTGTGGCATCTGAAGATGTGCGTCCTATCGTCCTGGTGGGTAAAGGCCTGACTTTCGACTCCGGCGGTATCTCCATCAAACCATCCGAAGGGATGGATGAGATGAAGTACGACATGTGCGGTGCGGCAGCGGTCTATGGCGTGATGCGAATGGTTGCCGAACTGCAACTCCCGATTAACGTTGTTGGCGTGCTGGCGGGCTGTGAAAACATGCCCGGCGGGCGCGCATATCGTCCGGGCGACGTGCTGACCACCATGTCTGGCCAGACCGTTGAAGTCCTGAACACCGATGCCGAAGGCCGTCTGGTGCTGTGTGACGTGTTAACCTACGTTGAGCGCTTTGAGCCAGAAGCGGTGATTGACGTCGCAACTCTGACCGGCGCCTGCGTGATTGCGCTGGGCCATCACATCACCGGCCTGATGTCGAACCACAATCCGTTGGCACATGAGCTGATTGGCGCGTCCGAGCAAGCAGGTGACCGCGCATGGCGTCTGCCGCTGGGCGATGAGTACCAGGAACAGTTAGAGTCCAACTTTGCGGATATGGCAAACATCGGTGGCCGTCCGGGTGGTGCTATCACCGCCGGCTGCTTCCTTGCGCGCTTTACCCGTAAGTACAACTGGGCGCACCTGGACATCGCCGGTACCGCATGGCGTTCAGGCAAGGCCAAAGGCGCTACAGGTCGTCCTGTGGCACTGCTGTCGCAGTTCCTGCTCAATCGCGCGGGTTTTAACGGCGAAGAGTAAGACACAACCCCCTCACCCTAACCCTCTCCCCAAAGGGGCGAGGGGACAAATCTCCCTCTTTCTTGAGGGAGAGGGTCGGGGTGAGGGGGAGATTTAAATCCACTACAAGAAGCCCCATATATGAAGAATGCAACGTTCTATATTCTGGACAATGACACCACCGTCGACGACCTCAGCGCCGTCGAGCAGCTAGTGTGTGAAATTGCCGCAGAACGTTGGCGTGCGGGCAAGCGTGTGTTGATTGCCTGTGAAGACGAGCAGCAGGCCGTGCGCCTGGATGAAGCGCTGTGGACGCGTCCACCGGAAAGCTTTGTACCGCATAATCTGGCGGGCGAAGGTCCGCGTGGCGGTGCGCCGGTTGAGATTGCCTGGCCTGCTAAACGTAACAGCAGCCCACGCGATATACTGATCAGTCTGCGGGTAAACTTTGCAGATTTTGCCACCGCTTTCACAGAAGTGGTAGACTTCGTCCCTTACGAAGAAACTCTAAAACAACTCGCACGCGATCGCTACAAAGCTTACCGCGTGGCTGGTTTTAACCTGAATACGGCAACCTGGAAATAATGGAAAAGACATATAACCCACAAGATATCGAACAGCCGCTTTACGAGCACTGGGAAAAGCAGGGCTATTTCAAGCCTAACGGCGACGAAAGCAAAGAGTCCTTCTGCATCATGATCCCGCCGCCGAACGTCACCGGCAGTTTGCATATGGGTCATGCTTTCCAGCAAACCATCATGGACACCAT
>Ga0207655_1000642_pt1 | contig 41825 bp, 38 predicted proteins | sample KBSM44metaG_FD_184398 | JGI IMG/M metagenome (GOLD analysis project Ga0207655, IMG submission 184398) | Miscanthus rhizosphere microbial communities from Kellogg Biological Station, Michigan, USA - KBS M4-4 metaG (SPAdes) (version 2) | ecosystem: Host-associated > Plants > Roots > Rhizosphere >...
GGAACGAAGGCTTGGTAGTTTCCATTTTTACACCCCTGATAATGTGAGATTCGGATTCGTTAAAGCAACCGTTGTAACAGTAACCTTACTGACAGCGGCCGCGAATGACAATGAGTATATCGTTTAGTCCTATCATAACCCCAATCGCTGCTGAATCGAAGCAGCAGGCGTGACATACGCTTTTTATTTGCGCAGTGCCCGACAAATAAGATGCGATAACAGCTCCAGCTGTCGCGCCAGCTCCATGCTCAACCATACGTACCCATGAATTGGCGTTTCTGCCACGTTATCGCTCTGCCGCTCATTGATCAGCTGTTTTAGCTCGGCAACGATCTCATTCAGACGCTCGCTGTTCGCCAGTATTGGCTGCGGGTTACCCTCGTAGAGCGCGTGGGCGATGGTCAACAGCGTTTGCTGCGTCATCTGCTGCGTCTCTTTGAGCGTATGCGCGTTGAGCATTAACAGATGGCTGGGACGAGAAGCCCAGTGGGCGTTAATCTGCAGCTCGAGCATGCAAACCAGGTTGCGGCTCACCGTCTGAATGGCCTCAAAGATCGCTTTCTGAATATGGGTTTCTTTACTGGCCGGGGTGATAAGGCCACGCATTTTGACGACGTCATTCAGGATCCTTTGCAGGTGCTTTTCCAGCCGCGGACGTTCAACCAGGTTAGGCGAAAATCCGGCCTGATAGACCCGATTAAAGGCCGTGACGTAGTTCGCCATCTGAATGCGCCAGTGCAGGAACGCGCGCTGCGGCCAGATGCCGGTGAAGAGCATTGCCAGCAGTGAGCCAAGAATGACATCACCGCTTCGCCACAGCGCGGTCTTCATGTCGCCCGCAGGCGCGCCGACAACCACGGCAAGGGTGATGCCAATCAGCAGGGCCTGGTACGGCTTTTTCCCCAGCGCCAGCCAGCCGCACAGGAACATCGCTCCGGCGCACCACGCCAGCATCACCGGAAATGAGATCAGCTCCAGCTTCAGGGCAATCAGCCCCAGTGCGGAGCCTAAAACGGTGCCGCCGATTCGCTCAAACGCGCGTGGGACAACGTTACCCCAGAAAGAGATGGGCCCCATGATGACCACCAGCGTGATCAGCGGCCAGGTTCCTTCCGGAATATCCAGCAGACGCACCAGAATAAACGTGAGGATAAATGCCAGCGCGATGCGGCACCCATGCACCACGCGGTAATGTTTATACAACCGAATTTCAAAAGGTGTTAATGATTTGTCGGGACGCACACCCGCTCTCCAGCTACACGGCAAACCACAATTGTACTGTGTTTTCAGCCGGGTGGATCGCTCCCGGCTGAAAAACCTACTTTTGGCAGGGTTAACCCGCTTTGTGCTCTACCGCGACGTACATCTCGATATCCCAGTAACCATCAGCGTTGCCATCGTTGAGATAGCGCTCAAAGCAGGGTTTTGGGGCTATTTGGTGTTGGGTGTCCTGCAGAAGGGAATTAAAAAACTGGTACCACGGCGTGGCGAAGTCATGATTTTCTACGCGCGCGGTGGCGATAGCGTAATCGCCCCCAGCGATTTCAGTCATCATCACCCCTTCGCTATTCTCGGGAATGACAAAATCGTCAGGCACCGTTACCGCGGTATCACATCGCAGCTTTTCGGCCGGAACGTCATCGGGATTGTCGTAGTACACCGCCACCCACTCAAGCGGCTGAATGTGACGCCCGTCTACCCACATAGCCAGCTGTTCAAAGCCTTGCTTAACCGTGTGTTCCCATGGCCCCACCAGGTGAAAACCCGCGATCTTACGTTTCTGCTGCTGCTTGATGCTGTAGTCCATGCTGCCTCCGTTTATTACTGTGTATTTATACACTATAAAGCAGAATTTACATTATCGACAAACGCGGAGTGTTTATTATGCGAGCAGACTCGCAACCCTGCCAGTCTGCTTTATAAAGGTTAGAGTTTATGGTGCAGATAATCACCGAGGCGGGAGAAAAGCCCCCCTTTATCAACGCCTTCCAGCGTGACCAGCGGCCAGTGCGCTACCACCTTATCGCGATCATACAGCTGAATTTCCCCTACCCGCTGGTGGGCGGCAATCGGCGCTTCCAGCTCTTTTTTATCCAGAACGTATTTGGCCTTGATGTTCGGTACTTCTGCCTTCGGTAAAGCCAGCCAGAAATCCTGATCGGTACCCAGTTCAACCTGCTCCTTATCGCCGTACCAGATACGCTCAGTACCAACCTTTTTACCGTTGTGGAGGATTTGGACCGTATCGAAGTTTTGCTGTCCCCAGTGCAGCAGCTTGCGGGCCTGATCTTCACGCCCTTTTGGGCTATCCGCCCCCATTACCACCGCAATCAGGCGGCGCTGACCGTCAACGGCTGAAGCAATCAGGTTAAAGCCCGCGCCGGAGGTATGCCCTGTTTTCAGCCCGTCCACGTTCATGGTTTTATCCCACAGCAGGCCGTTGCGGTTCTGCTGGGTAATTCCGTTCCAGGTGAGGCTCTTTTCGCTATACATATGGTAGAACTCAGGCTCACCGTGAATAATGGCCCGTGACAGTACGGCCAGATCGTAGGCGGAACTGTGTTGTCCGGGCGCGTCCAGACCGTGGACGGTTTCAAAGTGGGTATCGCGCAGGTGCAGCTTTTGCACGTAGTCGTTCATCATGTTCACGAACTGCGGCTGACCGCCCGCCACGTGGTCCGCCAGCGCGACGCAGGCGTCATTACCGGAGTCAACAATCAGCCCACGGCTCAGGTCACGCACCGAGACGCGATCGCCCTCTTTCAAAAACATCAGCGATGACCCGTCAAACACCGGGTTGCCTTTCGCCCACGCGTCCCGCCCTACGGTGACGATGTCATCTGGCGTAATTCGATGGCTATCAATGGCGCGGTCAACAACATAGCCCGTCATCAGCTTGGTAAGGCTCGCCGGATTGCGCTGTTGATGTTCGTTGCCCGCCGTTAAGATCTGACCCGTGGTGTAATCCATTAGCACCCAGGAGCCCGCCTGGATGGCCGGTGGCTGCGGGGAACAATCCAACGGTTCAGCAGCCAGCGCGGACGAAATACTCGAAGCGAGTAAAGAAACAGCAATAAACAGACGGCGTTTCAACGGTATATCCTCAGGTCATTAAAAATCGTTGACCTTTTTACGGGACTTCTGATGTTGTTACCTGTCTTAATTGCAAAAAAATGTGACAGAGCGCCAATTTTCCTCTGAAAGCGCCTCGCAAATTTCATCCCCTAAGGCGCTTTTTATTCGGCCTGCTCCTCACGATCGTTTACCATAGAGACGTCAATTTTTAACAGGATGGTATTACTGGTGTCTGAATCTGCCGCGCGCCCAACATTTTTGTTCCACGATTACGAAACCTTTGGCACCCACCCGGCGCTGGACCGCCCGGCGCAGTTCGCCGCCATCCGTACCGATGACGATTTCAACATCATAGGCGAGCCAGAGGTGTTCTACTGCAAGCCCGCCGATGACTACCTGCCGCAGCCCGGCGCGGTCATGGTGACGGGAATAACGCCTCAGGAAGCGCGGGACAAAGGGGTTAACGAGGCAGAGTTCGCCCGTCGCATCCACGATCTCTTTACCGTACCTAACACCTGCGTGGTGGGTTACAACAACATCCGTTTTGACGATGAAGTAACGCGCAATATCTTCTACCGCAACTTCTACGATCCCTATGCCTGGAGCTGGCAGAACCGCAATTCCCGCTGGGATTTGCTCGATATCATGCGCGCCTGCTATGCCCTGCGCCCTGAGGGCATTAACTGGCCGGAAAATGAGGAGGGGCTGACGAGCTTCAGGCTGGAACACCTGACGCGCGCCAACGGTATCGAACACAGCAATGCCCACGACGCGATGGCGGACGTCTATGCCACCATTGCGATGGCGAAGCTGGTGAAAACCGCGCAGCCGCGCCTGTTTGAATATTTGCTGAGCCACCGCAGCAAGCAGAAGCTCACGACCCTGATTGACGTGCCGCAGATGAAACCCCTCGTGCATATCTCCGGCATGTTCGGCGCATGGCGCGGCAATACCAGCTGGGTCGCCCCGCTGGCATGGCATCCCGATAACCGCAATGCGGTCATCATGGTCGATCTGGCCGGTGATATCTCGCCCCTGCTGGAACTTGACAGCGATGCGCTGCGCGAGCGTCTCTATACCCCCAAAAGTGAGCTGGGCGACCTGCCGGCCGTGCCGGTGAAGCTGGTGCATATCAACAAATGTCCGGTGCTGGCCCAGGCCAACACGCTGCGTCCCGAAGATGCCGACAGGCTGGGGATCAACAGACAGCACTGTCTGGATAACCTGAAGGTGCTGCGCGACCACCCGCAGGTGCGCGAGAAAGTGGTGGCTATCTTTGCGGAAGCCGAGCCGTTTGTGCCGTCTGAAAATGTCGATGCACAGCTCTACAACGGCTTTTTCAGCGACGCCGACCGCGCGGCCATGAACATCGTTCTGCAAACCGAGCCGCGTAACCTACCGGCGCTGGATATCACCTTCGTGGACAAGCGCATCGACAAGCTGATATTTAACTATCGTGCGCGAAACTATCCCGGCACGCTGGATGAAGCAGAGCAGGAGCGCTGGCTGCAGCATCGACGTAACGTCTTTACGCCGGAGTTTCTTAATAGCTATGCCCAGGAGCTGGAAATGCTCTATGGCCAGTATGAAGGGAACGCTGAGAAACAGGCGCTGTTGAAATCCCTGTTCCAGTACGCGCAAGAGATTGTTTGAATCGAGGGTACAAAAAAGCCGGAGGCGATGTCTCCGGCTTTTTTTGCCCGCTGGCGCGGGCCTACGGGGTAGAAGTCCGTAGGTCGGGTAAGGCGTAGCCGCCACCCGACACGGAATTACGCGACGTCTTCGTACTGAGGAACCGGGTTGCGGAAGCTTTTGGTTACGCAAGCCAGATAAATCAGACCGATAGCACCCCAGATCAGACCCAGAACCATCGAGCTCTCTTCCAGGTTAATCCACAGCGCGCCAACCGTCAGGGCACCACACACTGGCAGCACCAGATAGTTGAAGTGGTCTTTCAGCGTCTTGTTGCGCTTCTCGCGGATCCAGAACTGGGAGATCACGGAGAGGTTAACGAAGGTGAACGCCACCAGCGCACCGAAGTTAATCAGCGCGGTCGCCGTCACCAGGTCGAATTTAATCGCCAGCAGCGCAATGGCACCAACCAGCAGCACGTTCCACGCCGGGGTACGCCATTTCGGATGAACGTAGCCAAAGAAGCGGGTTGGGAACACGCCGTCACGGCCCATGACGTACATCAGGCGAGAAACCCCCGCGTGCGCCGCCATGCCGGACGCCAGTACGGTGACGCTGGAGAAGATCAGCACGCCCCACTGGAAGGTTTTACCCGCAACGTACAGCATGATTTCAGGCTGAGACGCGTCCGGATCTTTAAAGCGAGAGATATCCGGGAAGTACAGCTGCAGGAAATAGGAGGCACCGATGAAGATCAGGCCGCCAATCAGCGCAGTCAGGAAAATCGCTTTCGGGATCACGCGCTCGGCGTCTTGAGTCTCTTCAGACAGAGAGGAGATGCCGTCGAAGCCCAGGAATGAGAAGCACAGGATAGTCGCACCGGTGATCATCGGCACAACGTGCGCGCCTTCGGACCAGAACGGACGGGTGCTGGTCAGCGTACCTGCGCCTTCACCGTGCATCACGCCGTAAATGATCAGACCTACGATAACCGCAACGATACCCATCTGCAGAATAACAATCAGGGTGTTGAAGTTAGCCACGGTCTTGATGCTGCGCAGGTTAGAGATGGTCATAAAGGCCACCAGCGCCACAACGAAGATCCACGACGGTACGGAAGGTACCAGCGCTTCGAAGTAAATTTTTGCCAGCAGAATGTTGATCATCGGCATGAACAGGTAGTCCAGCAGAGATGACCAGCCCACCATAAAGCCAACCGCTGGGCTAATGGATTTCTGAGCATAGGTATAAGCAGAGCCTGCAGACGGGAAACGGCGAACCAGTTTACCGTAGCTCAGCGCTGTAAAGAGAATGGCGACCAGCGCAAAGGCGTACGCCGTTGCAACGTGACCGTCAGTAAGGCCTGATACGATACCGAATGTATCGAACAGCGTCATTGGTTGCATATAGGCAAGGCCCATCATAACAACCGGAATCAACGTAAGCGTTTTACGTAATTCCACGCGAGAGGTTTTTGGAGTTGCGTTATGCGACATGGTTAATCTCCTTTACGGTGATAACCGCCACGTAAGCGAATAATTGCCCCATTTCTTTCTTCCTCAGCGACAACAACTGTCGGATTTTAGTAAATATCTATCCGGTACGAAGCCCGGCCTCTTGGATTTTTAGTTTCGTTTCGTACATGCAAAAAAAAATAACCGACGCCTTTTATATCGTCGATTATTCATTTGTTTGCAGCGGCGGCATTTTGCCCTATTCCAGATACAAAAGGCAATAGATTGAGAAAGCCATCAATAAATTAATTTCACTAACCGGTTGATTTCCCGGCATCGACCTGAGTGTAAACAGCGGCGATAGCACTATTTGCTAAAATTTCATCACGCCACCATGCGCTGGCAAGACCGGCGGTTTGCTCATTCCAGCCAACCCAAACCGACTCATTGCTGCTTTGTGCAAGCACCTGTTTTTCAACAAGCGCACCGCTGTCAATGAATCGCTGCGCCAGATAGCGAGGAACATACCCGCAGCCGAGCCCGCTAATTTGCAGTTCCAGTTTGGTTTTAAAATCGAAAACGGTAATGGCCTCTTGCTCATCAAGCAGTTGCGAAGAGACCGCACATTCCGGACGGGAGCTGTCGCCGACCGCAATCGCGCGAAAGTTTTTGATTACGCGTCGGTTAATGGGTTCGGGTTCCTGTGCAAGAGGGTGGTGAGGCGCAACCGCAAAAACCTGCTCCAGTACGCCCAGACGGGCAAAACCATAATCGCTCAACTGCGGCGGCTCATGCAACGCGCCGACGATGATGTCCGCCCTGCCCTGCGTTAAGGCATCCCAGGAGCCGCCAAGCACGCCGTTGATAAAGATCAGCCGGGTCACGCTGTGACGTTGGTAAAACGCTTCAATCAGCGGCGTCAGAAGGGAAAAGGGAAACGTATCATCTACGCCGATGACCAGCTCGTTTTCCCAGCCCTGATGAAGCTTGATGGCCTGCTTCTCAAGTTCGCGAACGGTGTGAAGAACGTCGCGTCCTTTTTCAAGCAGCATCTGGCCCGTGCGGGTGAAACGTGCGCGATGGCCGGAACGATCGAGCAGCTGGATGTTGAGATCGCTTTCCAGCTTTTGCACCGTGTAGCTCAGCGCTGAGGGCGTTTTGTAGAGCTTCGCCGAGGCTGCTGCAAAGCTCCCCTCTTTTTCCAGCGCATCGAGAATAATAAGCACATCCAGCAGAGGTTTCATGTTCGCTCCCAATAGGTATGCGATCGTCTCCGCTGATGGCATTATTCCATAGGCATCACCAGCGGATCGGGATACTGATACTCAAATCCCAGCTCATGACAAATACGATTGCCATCAACAATTTTGCCTTTACCCTGGTCCTTCGCGTCGCTAAAGACCGGCGGAGCCAGGCCGAGCTGGCGCGCCATCAGCGGGTAAAAAGTGCTTCGCGACGGATGGGAAGGCGCACATATATTATAGATGTGCCCGCCTTTTGGAGCCTGCAAGAGTAGTTCAATTGCGCCGATGACGTCGTCAAGATGCACAAGATTGACCCCGTGTTGCCCATCCGGAGCCGATTTACCGGCAAAAAAACGTCCGGGATGTCGCCCTGGCCCCACCAGGCCCGCCAGGCGCACGATGTCGACCTGGGTACCGGGAAGATGGTGAAGCCAATCCTCAAGCTCTTTCAGTACCCGACCGCTTGCCGTGACGGGACGCCGCTCGGTAGTCTCCTTGACCGTACCCTCCGCGTCGCCGTACACCGAGGTCGAACTGGTAAAGATAATCCGCGGAATATCGTGCGCCAGCGCGCTGTCGACAATTTCCTGCATCGCCTGCAGATAAAATGACTCACCGGGACCACTGCGCCGCGCAGGTAGCGTTATCACCAGCGCATCCACATTCATTAACGCATCCAGGTCGTCTGCATCGCAGACCAGCTCAGGTTCAAGACGCAGCTCAACGCCATCGATGCCACACATGCGCGCGGCTTCAACCCCATCCGCCGTGGTTTTGCTCCCGGTCACCTGCCAGCCTTTCGCGGCCAATGACATCGCCAGCGGCATTCCCAGCCACCCTAAACCGACAATCGCGACCTTTTTCATGTCCATTCTCCTGACTCTCAATCGTCTGTATTAAGGCTACGCTAGCCCTGAGAAACACACAATTCATAGCATCAATATGAAATGAATTAATGATCAAAAAAAGCCCTTGCTTTCTGTCGCATAAGTGGTTTAGGTTAAAAGACATCAAATGCATAAGCATTCAACGAGAATTTATATGACACGCGTTCAATTTAAACACCACCATCATCACCATCATCCTGACTAGTCTTTCAGGCGATGTGTGCTGGAAGACGTTTGGATCTTCCAGTGGTGCATGAACGCATGAAAAAGCCCCCGGAAGATCTTCTTCCGGGGGCTTTTTTTTGAACCAAATTTAGACAGGTTAAGAGGAAAACAGAATGTTAGATAACTCACGTTTACGCATAGCTATTCAAAAATCAGGCCGTTTGAGCGACGATTCACGCGAACTGCTGGCCCGCTGCGGGATTAAAATCAACCTGCACACCCAGCGCCTGATTGCCCTGGCTGAAAATATGCCAATCGATATTCTGCGCGTACGTGATGACGATATCCCCGGCCTGGTGATGGACGGCGTGGTTGACCTTGGCATTATCGGCGAAAACGTGCTGGAAGAAGAGCTGCTGACCCGCCGTGCCCAGGGTGAAGACCCGCGCTACTTTACGCTGCGCCGTCTGGACTTTGGCGGCTGCCGCCTGTCGCTGGCAACGCCTGCCGATGAAGCCTGGGACGGCCCGGCCGCGCTGAACGGCAAACGCATCGCCACCTCTTACCCTCACCTGTTAAAGCGTTACCTTGACCAGAAAGGCGTGCAGTTTAGATCCTGCCTGCTGAACGGCTCCGTTGAAGTGGCACCACGCGCGGGCCTGGCGGACGCCATCTGCGATCTCGTTTCTACCGGCGCGACGCTGGAAGCGAACGGCCTGCGCGAAGTGGAAGTCATCTACCGCTCTAAAGCCTGTCTTATCCAGCGCGACGGCGAGATGGCCGATGCCAAGCAGCAGCTTATCGACAGGCTGCTGACCCGCATTCAGGGCGTGATTCAGGCACGTGAATCTAAATACATCATGATGCACGCCCCAACCGAGCGCCTGGACGAAGTTATTGCCCTGCTGCCGGGCGCTGAACGCCCAACCATTCTTCCGCTGGCAGGCGATCAGCAGCGCGTAGCCATGCACATGGTGAGCAGCGAAACCCTGTTCTGGGAAACCATGGAAAAACTGAAGGCGCTGGGCGCAAGCTCTATTCTGGTGCTGCCAATTGAGAAGATGATGGAGTAACGGCCATGAGCTTTAACACAATCATCAACTGGAATAGCTGTACCGACGAGCAGCAAAGTGAATTACTGATGCGCCCGGCGATTTCCGCCTCAGAGAGCATCACACGCACCGTGGCTGAGATCCTCGATAACGTCAAAGCCCGCGGCGACGACGCGCTGCGCGAGTACAGCGCGAAGTTTGATAAAACCGAAGTTGGCGCGCTGCAGGTCACCGCGCAGGAGATTGCGGAGGCGGAAAGCCGTCTCGGCGACGAGATCAAACAGGCGATGGCCATCGCGGTGAAGAACATCGACACGTTCCACACCGCGCAAAAATTGCAGCCGGTCGATGTAGAAACGCTGCCCGGCGTGCGCTGCCAGCAGGTGACGCGCCCGGTTGCCTCCGTTGGCCTCTATATCCCCGGCGGTTCTGCCCCGCTGTTCTCCACGGTTCTGATGCTGGCGACCCCGGCGCGCATCGCCGGCTGTCAGAAGGTGGTGCTTTGCTCCCCGCCGCCGATTGCCGATGAGATCCTGTATGCCGCGAAACTGTGCGGGGTGCAGAAGGTGTTTAAGGTAGGCGGCGCGCAGGCGATTTCTGCCCTGGCCTTTGGCACCGAATCCATTCCGAAGGTCGACAAAATCTTTGGTCCGGGCAATGCGTACGTGACCGAAGCTAAACGTCAGGTCAGCCAGCGTCTGGACGGTGCGGCCATCGATATGCCTGCCGGTCCGTCCGAAGTCCTGGTGATTGCCGACAGCGGCGCAACGCCGGACTTTGTCGCCTCTGACCTGCTCTCTCAGGCGGAGCACGGCCCGGACTCGCAGGTCATCCTGCTGACGCCGGATGCGGATATGGCAAAACGGGTAGGCGAAGCGGTCGAGCGCCAGCTTGCCGACCTGCCGCGTGCCGAAACGGCACGCCAGGCGCTGTCCGCAAGCCGCCTGATTGTTGCGCGCGATCTCGACCAGTGCATTGCCATCTCTAACCAGTACGGCCCGGAGCACCTGATTATTCAGACCCGCAGCGCGCGCGAACTGGTCGACAGCATCACCAGCGCCGGCTCGGTGTTTCTGGGCGACTGGTCCCCGGAGTCCGCGGGCGATTACGCGTCGGGCACCAACCACGTTCTGCCGACCTATGGCTATACATCTACCTGTTCAAGCCTCGGGCTGGCCGACTTCCAGAAGCGCATGACCGTGCAGGAGCTGTCCCGCGACGGGTTTGCCGCACTGGCCTCCACCATCGAAACGCTGGCCGCTGCAGAACGTCTGACCGCCCACAAAAACGCCGTTACGCTGCGCGTTGCAGCCCTGAAGGAGCAAGCATGAGCATTGAAGAACTGGCCCGCGAAAATGTCCGTCGCCTGACGCCCTATCAGTCCGCGCGCCGTCTGGGCGGCAACGGTGACGTCTGGCTGAACGCCAATGAATACCCGACGGCGGTGCAGTTTGAGCTGTCGCAGCAAACGCTGAACCGCTATCCGGAATGTCAGCCAAAAGCGGTTATCGAAAACTACGCCCGGTACGCGGGCGTGAAGCCTGAGCAGGTCCTGGTCAGCCGTGGCGCAGACGAAGGTATTGAACTGCTGATCCGCGCCTTCTGCGAGCCGGGTAAAGATGCGGTGATGTACTGCCAGCCCACCTATGGGATGTACAGCGTCAGCGCGGAAACCTTCGGCGTGGCCTGCCGTAACGTATTATCGCTGGACGACTGGCAGCTGGATCTGCAGGGCATTGCCGATAACCTCGACGGCGTGAAGGTGGTGTTCGTCTGCAGCCCAAACAACCCGACCGGGCAGATTATCAACCCGCAGGATATCCGCACACTGCTGGAGATGACGCGCGGCAAGGCGCTGGTGGTCGCGGATGAAGCCTACATTGAGTTCTGCCCGCAGGCGACGCTGGCTGGCTGGCTTGAGGAGTACCCGCACCTGGTGGTGCTGCGCACGCTGTCAAAAGCTTTCGCCCTCGCGGGCCTGCGCTGCGGCTTTACGCTGGCAAATAAAGAGGTCATCGACCTGCTGCTGAAAGTGATTGCCCCGTACCCGCTTTCCACCCCCGTTGCGGATATTGCGGCCCAGGCGCTGGCCCCGCAGGGTATCAACGCGATGCGCGAACGCGTGGCGCAGATCCTTGTAGAGCGTCAGTATCTGGTAACGGCCCTGAAAGAGATCGCCTGCGTTGAGCAAGTGTTCGACTCTGAAACCAACTACATCCTGGTGCGGTTCACCGCCTCAAGCGCCGTATTTAAATCTTTATGGGATCAGGGCATTATCTTACGTGACCAGAATAAACAACCCTCCCTGAGCGGATGCCTGCGCATCACCGTCGGCACCCGTGCAGAGAGCCAGCGCGTTATTGACGCCCTGAAAGCGGAGAAAGTATGAGCCAGAAGTACCTTTTTATCGATCGTGACGGCACGATCATTTCGGAGCCACCAGCCGATTATCAGGTCGACCGATTCGACAAGCTGGCTTTTGAACCCGACGCGATCCCGGTGCTGCTTAAACTGCAGAACGCGGGCTTTAAGCTGGTGATGATCACCAACCAGGACGGTCTGGGTACGGATAGCTTCCCGCAGGCGGACTTCGACGGCCCGCATAACCTGATGATGCAAATCCTCACCTCGCAGGGCGTCGCGTTTGATGAGGTGCTGATCTGCCCGCACCTGCCGGCCGACGAGTGCGACTGCCGCAAACCAAAAGTGAAGCTGGTTGAGCGCTACCTTGCTGAAGAAGCGCTGGATAAAGCCAACAGCTATGTGATTGGCGATCGCGCAACCGACATCACCCTTGCCGAAAACATGGGCATCGCGGGCCTGCGCTACAGCAGCAGCGATCTCAACTGGGCGAAGATTGGCGAACAGCTGACCAAACGTGACCGCTACTCGCACGTTGAGCGCAACACCAAAGAGACGCAGATCGACGTGAAGGTCTGGCTGGACCGCGAAGGCGGGAGCAAGATCCACACCGGCGTTGGCTTCTTCGACCACATGCTGGATCAGATCGCGACCCACGGCGGCTTCAGGATGGAAATTTCAGTAAAAGGCGATCTCTACATCGACGATCACCACACCGTGGAAGACACCGGTCTGGCGCTGGGTGAAGCCCTGAAGCTGGCGCTGGGCGACAAGCGCGGCATCAACCGTTTTGGTTTTGTCCTGCCGATGGACGAATGCCTGGCGCGCTGCGCCATGGATATTTCTGGCCGTCCGCACCTGGAATATAAAGCCGATTTTACCTACCAGCGGGTGGGCGACCTCAGCACCGAAATGGTGGAGCACTTCTTCCGTTCATTGTCCTACACCATGGGCCTGACGCTGCACCTTAAAACCAAAGGCAAAAACGACCATCACCGCGTGGAAAGCCTGTTTAAAGCCTTTGGCCGCACCCTGCGCCAGGCAATCCGCGTGGAAGGCGACGCGCTGCCCTCGTCGAAAGGAGTGTTGTAATGAACGTGGTGATTCTGGATACCGGATGCGCCAACCTGAACTCCGTCAAATCGGCGATTGCCCGCCACGGCTATGAGCCGGTGGTCAGCCGTGATCCCGACGTGGTGCTGCGCGCAGATAAACTTTTCTTACCGGGCGTAGGCACGGCGCAGGCGGCGATGGATCAGATCCACGAGCGCGACCTGGTCGATCTCATTAAAGCGTGCACCCAGCCGGTGCTGGGAATTTGCTTAGGCATGCAGCTTCTGGGCCGCCGCAGCGAGGAGAGCAACGGGGTTGATCTGCTGGGCATCATTGACGAAGACGTGCCGAAAATGACCGACCACGGCCTGCCGCTGCCGCACATGGGCTGGAACCGCGTCTATCCGAAAGCGGGCAACAGGCTATTTCAGGGCATCGAAGACGGGGCGTACTTTTACTTCGTGCACAGCTACGCCATGCCGGTGAATGCCGACACGATTGCCCAGTGCAATTACGGCGAAGCGTTTACCGCGGCGGTACAGAAAGACAACTTTTACGGCGTGCAGTTTCACCCGGAACGCTCTGGCGCCGCGGGCGCACAGCTGCTGAAAAACTTCCTGGAGATGTAATGATTATTCCCGCTTTAGATTTGATTGACGGCACGGTTGTACGTCTCCACCAGGGCGATTACGGCCAGCAGCGCGACTATGGTAACGATCCCCTGCCGCGCCTGCAGGACTACGCGGCTCAGGGAGCAGAAGTGCTGCACCTGGTCGATCTGACCGGCGCAAAAGATCCGGCCAAACGTCAGATCCCCCTGCTCAAAACGCTGGTCGCCGGGGTGAACGTTCCCGTGCAGGTTGGCGGCGGCGTGCGTACGGAAGAGGACGTCGCGGCCCTGCTTGACGCGGGCGTGGCGCGCGTAGTGGTCGGCTCAACCGCCGTGAAAGACCCTGAGACAGTAAAGGGCTGGTTCCACCGCTTTGGCGCGGATGCACTGGTGCTGGCGCTGGACGTGCGCATTGACGAACGGGGCAACAAGCAGGTTGCCGTCAGCGGCTGGCAGGAGAACTCCGGCGTGACGCTGGAAGCGCTGGTCGATATGTATCTCCCCGTCGGCCTGAAGCACGTGCTGTGCACGGATATCTCTCGCGACGGGACGCTGGCCGGTTCTAACGTTTCGCTGTACGACGAGGTCTGCGCGCGCTATCCGCAGGTGGCCTTCCAGTCTTCTGGCGGAATCGGTGATATCGACGACGTGGCCGCCCTGCGCGGAACCGGCGTGCAGGGTGTCATCGTCGGGCGAGCCCTGCTGGAAGGAAAATTTACTGTGACGGAGGCGATTCAATGCTGGCAAAACGGATAATCCCCTGCCTGGACGTGCGCGACGGCCAGGTCGTCAAAGGCGTGCAGTTCCGCAACCACGAGATCATTGGCGACATCGTCCCGCTGGCAAAACGCTATGCCGATGAAGGCGCGGACGAGCTGGTCTTTTACGATATCACCGCCTCCAGCGACGGGCGCGTCGTCGACAAAAGCTGGGTGGCGCGCGTGGCGGAGGTGATCGACATTCCGTTCTGCGTGGCGGGCGGCATTAAATCCGCAGACGACGCGGCTAAAATCCTCTCCTTCGGCGCCGACAAGATTTCGATCAACTCCCCTGCCCTGGCAGACCCGGAGCTGATTACCCGTCTGGCCGATCGTTTCGGCGTGCAGTGTATCGTGGTGGGTATCGATACCTGGTTTGACGAGGCAACGGGCAAGTACCACGTCAACCAGTATACCGGGGACGAAAGCCGTACCCGCGTAACGCAGTGGGAGACGCTGGACTGGGTGCAGGAAGTGCAGAAACGCGGTGCGGGTGAAATCGTGTTGAATATGATGAACCAGGACGGCGTGCGCAATGGCTACGATCTGGAACAGCTGAAAAAAGTGCGTGCCGTATGCAACGTTCCGCTGATTGCTTCTGGCGGCGCAGGTACTATGGTTCACTTCCTCGACGCCTTCCGCGAGGCGAACGTGGACGGCGCGCTGGCGGCGTCCGTGTTCCACAAGCAAATTATCAATATTGGTGAGCTAAAAACGTACCTGGCAGATCGGGGCGTGGAGATAAGGGTATGTTAACAGAGCAACAACAGGCGCAGCTGGACTGGGAAAAAACTGACGGATTACTGCCGGTGGTTGTACAACATGCCGTCTCAGGCGAAGTGCTGATGCTGGGGTATATGAACCAGGACGCGCTGGCGAAAACGCTCGACAGCGGAAAGGTGACGTTTTTCTCGCGCACCAAACAGCGCCTGTGGACCAAAGGCGAAACATCCGGGCATTTCCTGAACGTGGTCAGCATTGCGCCGGACTGCGATAACGACACCCTGCTGGTGCTGGCCGATCCAATTGGCCCAACCTGCCATAAGGGGACCAGCAGCTGCTTTGGTGAAGCGAGCCATCAGTGGCTGTTCCTGTATCAGCTGGAACAGCTGCTGGCAGAGCGTAAAACCGCCGATCCGGAAAGTTCGTATACCGCGAAGCTGTACGCCAGCGGAACCAAGCGCATTGCGCAGAAGGTGGGCGAAGAAGGGGTTGAGACGGCGCTGGCCGCAACGGTACGTGACCGTGACGAGCTGACTAACGAGGCGTCTGATCTGATGTATCACCTGCTGGTGCTCCTTCAGGATCAGGAGCTGGACTTAACGGCGGTGATTGAGAATTTACGTAAGCGCCATAAATAAAAAAAAGACCGGGGAAACCCGGTCTTTTTTTGTTTCTGAATCAGGCTCTTGGCTTGTAGTTTCGCAACGCATTACGTCCCAGCACTACACCGGACCCAATAACCCCGCCCAGCAGCACGGCCAGAATAAGCGTAATGGCTTTTTTCGGGCTGTCGCGGCGGATGGGTAAGTTCGGCTTCATCACATAACGGTAAACGTGGATGGTGTCCGGATTCACGTTCAGATTCTCGATATCCAGAAGGTTTTGCTTGGTCTGGTAGTAAGCACCAGAGAATACCAGCGGGCGAGACGCTTCGTTATCAATCATTGATTTCAGCGCTTCGCTACCCAAAAGGAACATGGTTTCCTGGGTCACATCCTGAGTCTGTTGGATCTGAGGAGTCGTGATTTTTGCAGCCTCGGCGTTCTTAAGCGCCTCGGTGATCTGCTTAATTCGCAGGTCTTTTTGCTCCTGAGAGACCTTCTCCTGGTTTTCCAGGGAGTCATTCAGGGTTGTGATCTGCTGTTTGATGTTGTCTTTGAGGTCAACGGTCAGCTCTTTCGCCGTTTGCTCATCGATCAGCTGGATGTATTGCGCCAGCTGCTTTTGTGCAGCTTCAGCGGATTCACCCTGGTAGGAGACGCTTAATGGCAGCGCTTGTCCCTTCACCGCTGGCTCAATTGTCAGCTTCTCTGGCACTTCCTGATTTTCAAGTGCCTGTGACAACGCAGAAAAAGAGGAGTTAAAACGTCCAATTGCGCGGGTCTGTATGTCCAGCATCGCAGGCGCCGCATTGCCATACAGGATGTTTAAGGCGTTGTTATAGGTTGCAATCTGCGCCGCGTCAGGCTGCGCGATGATCGCCGTTGAGGTCCATTTCTCTTTAGCGACGGTAATATATCCAACAGCTAGCACGATAAAAACAATAACAAAGGTAATTATCGTCCACTTCCCACGCCACAGCTGTAGCACTAGATCAAGTAAATCAATTTGCTCCGGGTCATTGCTTCGCGTGACCAGGTTATTGTTGTTTTGCGTCATACAATCCCTAACAAATGAAAAAGGGCAAAAATAATCATGTTTACATAGTGTATCTGTTGCTGCCGATTTTTCTATAAGAATCCGATGAGTTATATCGGAAAGATGGGTTATGTAAGTAGCACCCATCGCGCTATGATAGACACAATCTGGTGCGTTATGGCATCTGTAAGAACATGTGTGAATGAGGGAAGATATGAAATTTCTGGTTACGGGCGCAGCGGGATTTATCGGTGCGAATGTCAGCAAGCGGCTCCTCGATGCTGGTCATCAGGTTATCGGTATTGATAATCTCAATGACTACTATGATGTTAACCTCAAACTGGCTCGTCTGGACCTGTTGAAATCTGACAATTTCACATTCCACAAGCTTGACCTGGCAGACCGTGAAGGCATGGCGGCGCTGTTTGCGGATGAGAAATTCGATCGCGTGATTCACCTGGCCGCACAGGCTGGCGTTCGCTACTCTCTGGATAACCCGCACGCTTACGCAGATGCCAACCTGATTGGGCATCTCAACGTTCTGGAAGGCTGTCGCCACAACAACGTCCAGCACCTGCTTTATGCATCATCAAGCTCCGTGTACGGCCTCAATCGCAAGATGCCGTTCTCAACGGATGACTCGGTAGACCATCCGGTTTCGCTGTACGCAGCAACCAAAAAAGCCAACGAGCTGATGTCGCATACCTATTCGCATCTGTACAACCTGCCGACAACCGGCCTGCGTTTCTTTACCGTATATGGCCCATGGGGTCGCCCGGACATGGCGCTGTTTAAATTCACCAAAGCGATGATCGAAGGGAAAAGCATCGACGTATACAACTACGGCAAGATGAAGCGCGACTTTACCTACATCGACGATATCGTTGAGGCGATTATTCGTCTCCAGGACGTGATTCCACAGGCCAATCCTGACTGGACCGTCGAAACCGGTTCTCCGGCATCCAGCTCTGCGCCTTATCACGTGTACAACATCGGTAACAGTTCCCCTGTAGAACTGATGGATTACATTACCGCACTGGAAGAAGCGCTGGGTAAAGAAGCCGACAAAAACATGATGCCTATTCAGCCTGGCGATGTTCTGGAAACCAGCGCGGACACTAAGCCGCTTTACGACGTGGTAGGCTTTAAACCGCAAACGACCGTTAAGGACGGGGTGAAGAAGTTTGTCGACTGGTACCGCGACTTCTACAAGGTCTAAAACAAAAAACCCGGCCTGATAGCCGGGTTTTTAATGTGCTGCAGACTGAATATCAGTCGCTGCCAAAGAGATCGCGGGTATAAACCTTATCCGCCACGTCCGCCAGCTCTTCAGCCATGCGGTTAGAGATGATCACATCCGCTTCTTTCTTGAAGGCATCCAGATCGCGAATCACACGTGAATGGAAGAACTCGTCTTCCTGCATCGCTGGCTCATAGATAATAACCTGAACGCCTTTGGCCTTAATACGCTTCATGATCCCCTGAATGGAAGAGGCGCGGAAGTTATCGGAACCGCTCTTCATGATCAGACGGTACACGCCCACGACTTTCGGATGGCGAGCAAGAATGGAATCAGAGATGAAATCCTTGCGCGTGCGGTTCGCATCAACAATCGCCGAAATCAGATTGTTTGGCACGGCCTGATAGTTTGCCAGCAGCTGTTTGGTATCTTTCGGCAGACAGTAACCGCCGTAACCGAATGACGGGTTGTTATAGTGATTGCCAATGCGCGGGTCCAGACAGACGCCTTCAATAATCTGACGCGTGTTGAGCCCCAGGCTCTCGGCGTAGCTGTCCAGTTCGTTGAAGTAAGCCACGCGCATCGCCAGATAGGTGTTGGCAAACAGCTTAATCGCCTCGGCTTCGGTAGAGTCGGTGAACAGTACCGCAATATCTTTCTTAACCGCGCCTTCCTGCAGCAGCGCAGCAAAACGCTCTGCACGCTCGGAGCGTTCACCAATCACGATACGGGATGGGTGCAGGTTATCGTATAACGCCCTGCCCTCGCGCAGAAACTCTGGCGAGAAGAAGATATTATCGATACCAAACTTCTCTTTGATGGACTGGGTGAAACCTACCGGAATGGTCGACTTGATAACCATCACCGCATTCGGGTTAATCGCGATCACGTCCTTGATCACAGCCTCAACCGTTGAGGTGTTGAAGTAGTTCGTTTTTGGGTCGTAATCGGTCGGCGTGGCGATGATGACATAATCCGCATCGCGGTAGGCATCTTCTTTATCCGTCGTTGCGCGGAAATTCAGCGGCTTGTTTGAAAGATAATCCTGGATCTCTTTATCCACAATCGGCGATTGTTTCTGATTAAGCATATCCACTTTGGCCTGCACGATGTCCAGCGCAACCACTTCATGGTGCTGCGCAATCAGGATACCGTTTGAAAGGCCAACATAGCCTGTTCCGGAGATGGTTATTTTCATTCGTTTGGCTTCTTCAGTATGAGTTTCTGGTGACATTCAAAGGGTCACCACAATGATTAACTGGTGGTTTTTTATCGCTAATGCCAATTCACTGTCAAGGTGCACGCCGGGCTGCTGAATACGTTGACGCCACTGCGCCCGTTACCAAAACAGCGCCTTAAGTACCGGCTTTCCAGCAATAGTGGGGCACTTAACGCTTATAGGCAGCTAAAATGGTTAAACAGCGGGCTGGCTCAAATCAGACTAATCCCTTGGTAAGGTTAAGCAGATATTGACCATATCCGGTCTTTTTCAGCGGCTCTGCAAGCAGCATAAGCTGTTCCGCATCGATAAATCCTCTACGAAACGCAATCTCTTCCGGACAAGAAACTTTAAGCCCCTGTCGTTCTTCAATTGTTGCGATAAAATTACTCGCCTCAATCATGCTCTGGTGTGTTCCGGTGTCCAGCCAGGCGTAGCCTCGTCTCATCATTGCGACAGACAGTCGCCCCTGCTGCATATACAGACGGTTGATATCGGTGATTTCCAGTTCGCCTCTATCCGACGGGCTCAAGCCCTTGGCCATTTCAATGACATCATTGTCATAAAAATAAAGGCCGGTGATGGCGTAATTACTTTTTGGATGCTGAGGTTTCTCCTCAAGGCCAATTGCGGTGCCTTCTTTGTCGAACTCAACAACACCATAACGTTCCGGATCGCTGACATGATAGGCGAACACGGTCGCCCCCTCTTCCTGACCGGCAGCCCCTTCAAGCAGCCGAGGCAGGTCATGTCCGTAGAAAATGTTATCGCCTAACACCAGCGCGCAGTTGTCGTCACCGATAAACTCTTCGCCAAGGATAAAGGCCTGAGCAAGCCCGTCGGGGCTCGGCTGCACCTTATACTGCAGACGCAATCCCCACTGGCTGCCATCACCCAGCAGTTGCTCAAAACGGGGCGTATCCTGTGGCGTGCTGATAATCAGGATATCCCTGATGCCGGCAAGCATCAGCGTTGATAGCGGATAATAGATCATCGGCTTATCGTAAATCGGCAACAGCTGTTTGCTTACCGCCATCGTGACCGGGTAGAGCCGGGTACCGGAGCCGCCGGCCAGAATGATACCTTTACGCTTAGTCATTACTTACGCTCCCCATAATTCTGATCGATCCAGCTTTTATAGGCGCCACTTTTAACATTAGAGACCCATTCCTGATTGTTCAAATACCATTCAACCGTTTTGCGAATGCCGCTTTCGAAGGTTTCCTGCGGTTTCCAGCCCAGCTCGGCGCTAATTTTTTGAGCGTCAATCGCGTAGCGGCGGTCATGCCCCGGACGGTCGGTTACATAGGTAATTTGTTCCCGATAGGATATTTCCCTGGGTACGATTTCATCCAGCAGATCGCAGATGGTGTGGACAACCTCGATATTTTTCTTCTCGTTGTAGCCGCCAATATTATACGTTTCCCCCACGGCTCCCGTTGTCACAACGGTATACAGCGCACGCGCGTGATCTTCCACGTATAACCAGTCGCGGATCTGATCGCCTTTGCCGTAAATCGGTAAGGGTTTGCCTTCCAGCGCATTCAGAATGACGAGCGGAATAAGTTTCTCGGGGAAATGATAAGGCCCGTAGTTATTTGAACAGTTCGTCACAATCGTTGGCAGGCCATATGTACGCGTCCATGCGCGCACTAAATGATCGCTCGACGCCTTGGATGCGGAATAAGGGCTACTTGGCGCGTAAGACGTTTTTTCCGTAAACATGGGCAACGGCCCGGCGTCGTGACGTTCATCTGGATGCGGTAAATCACCGTAGACTTCATCGGTTGAAATATGGTGAAAACGGAATGCGTTTCTTGCCGCATCATTCAGTGAAGCCCAGTAGGCACGGCTGGTCTCCAGCAGGACGTAGGTGCCAACAATATTGGTTTCGATAAACGCGGCTGGCCCGGTAATTGAACGATCGACATGGCTTTCTGCAGCGAGATGCATTACTGCATCGGGCTGGTGAGCAGCAAAAATACGCTCCATTGCATCTTTATCGCATATGTCAGCATGCTCAAATACATAACGGTCGCTATCGCTTACCTCACGCAAGGATTCCAGGTTACCGGCATAGGTCAGTTTATCAACGTTAACAACGCTATCCCGTGTATTGCTAATAATATGTCGGATGACAGCAGAGCCGATAAAACCGGCACCACCAGTAACAAGAATTTTCACGCAATCTATTCCATTAAAAGTGAGTGGATTGGGCGGGACAAAAAAGCCCGGTATCGCTACCGGGCTTAGTGAAATGGCTAGACCGAGATCGGATTAATCAAGCCATTCGGTGTGGAACACACCTTCTTTGTCGGTACGTTTATAGGTGTGCGCACCGAAGTAGTCGCGCTGCGCCTGAATCAGGTTGGCAGGCAGTACCGCAGCACGGTAGCTGTCGTAGTACGCCACCGCAGCGGAGAAGGTCGGAACCGGAATACCGTTCTGCACAGCGTAAGCAACGACGTCACGCAGCGCCTGCTGATATTCGTCCGCGATTTTTTTGAAGTACGGAGCCAGCAGCAGGTTCGCAATGCCCGCATTTTCTGCGTAGGCATCGGTGATTTTCTGCAAGAACTGCGCGCGAATGATGCAGCCAGCGCGGAAGATCTTCGCGATTTCGCCGTAGTTCAGATCCCAGTTGTTTTCGTCAGAAGCGGCACGCAGCTGAGAGAAGCCCTGTGCATAAGAGACGATTTTACCCAGGTACAGCGCACGACGAACTTTCTCAACGAATTCCGCTTTTTCACCCGCTGGTTTAGCCTGTGGGCCAGACAGCACTTTGGATGCCGCAACGCGCTGCTCTTTCAGGGAAGAGATATAGCGCGCAAAGACGGATTCGGTGATCAGAGACAGCGGTTCACCGAGGTCCAGAGAACTCTGGCTGGTCCATTTGCCGGTGCCTTTGTTTGCCGCTTCATCCAGAATCACATCAACCAGGTATTTACCGTCTTCATCTTTCTTGGTGAAGATATCTTTGGTGATGTCGATCAGGTAGCTGTTCAGCTCGCCCTTATTCCATTCGGTGAAGGTTTCAGCCAGCTCTTCGTTGGTCAGGTTCAGACCGCCTTTCAGCAGGGAATAGGCCTCAGCAATCAGCTGCATATCGCCGTATTCGATACCGTTGTGAACCATCTTAACGTAATGACCTGCGCCGTCGGCACCGATGTAGGTGACGCATGGCTCACCGTCTTCAGCGACGGCAGCAATTTTGGTCAGGATAGGTGCAACCAGCTCGTACGCTTCTTTCTGGCCGCCAGGCATAATAGATGGGCCTTTCAGAGCGCCCTCTTCACCACCGGACACACCGGTACCGATGAAGTTAAAGCCTTCAGCAGAGAGCTCACGGTTACGACGGATGGTGTCCTGGAAGAAGGTATTGCCGCCATCAATGATGATGTCGCCTTTATCCAGATAAGGTTTCAGGGAGTCGATTGCTGCATCGGTACCTGCGCCCGCTTTCACCATTAACAGGATACGACGAGGCGTTTCCAGGGACTCAACGAACTCTTTAACCGTATAGAAAGGAACCAGTTTCTTGCCTGGGTTTTCGGCAATCACTTCTTCAGTTTTTTCACGGGAGCGGTTGAAAACGGAGACGGTATAACCACGGCTTTCGATGTTGAGCGCCAGGTTGCGCCCCATCACTGCCATACCGACAACGCCGATCTGTTGCTTGGACATTACATACTCCTGTCAGGTGTGGATACCCCGCCGTAACGGAGCCGGCGGGTAAAGTGAAGAACATGTTAACTCAGGATAGAGGCCAGAAGGTAGCAATAGATGTCTTCTTAAGAATGAACTTTATGGGTATAAAACCCTATTATTGGTGCATTAATATGCACCATCACGATGAAGAACGACTTTCACTGTTTTGAACAAAATTGCGATGTCATTCCAAAGCGACCAGTTCTTGACGTACCAGGAATCAAAGTAGACGCGCGTATCGTAATCTACGTCGTTACGTCCGCTTACCTGCCACAAACCCGTCATGCCGGGCTTCGCCATCAGGTAATAGTCGACATTATCATCATAGCGCGGCAGCTCTTCCGAAATAATGGGACGTGGCCCCACCAGGCTCATTTGTCCTTTAAGAACATTGAATAACTGAGGCAGTTCATCCAGGCTCGTTTTCCGGATAAAGCGTCCGACTGAAGTGATTCGGGGATCATTTTTTAACTTAAAATCACGATCCCACTCTTCACGAGCGGCAGGATCTGAATCGAGAAGTTTTTGCAGGACTTCCTGGGAGTTCATCACCATCGAACGGAATTTGTAGCATGGAAACAGTTTGCCATGCCTACCGACGCGCATATGCCCATAGATTGCCGGACCACCGTCGCGAGTGACCTTGTACCAAAGGTAAATAAGCAGTGGCGACGAGATAAGGATGATCAGTGAGGAACAAACGATATCGAACGTGCGCTTCAGGAAGCGAGAGGTACGTTTTGCCAGATTATTATGGATCCGTAACAGCATCACTTCATGGCTGAAGATGAATGACATATCGGTATTATATAGCGGCAGCCCGCGCAGAGAAGGAATGACCGTCACCGATCGACAATCCTTCTTAGACAGTTCACGCAGCCAGTTCATCGTTTTATCGCTGTTTTCCATTTCAAAGGCAACGATGAAATGGATATCACCGGTTTTCTTCATTTCCCAAAGAATATTAGGATCGCGCAGAACGGGCAGCCCCTGCAGCATCGGCTCTGTTGATTCCTCGTCGAAAAATGCGACGACATCAAAACCTAACATTTCTTCGCTCTGTAAAGCGAAATAAGCCTCTACAGCATTACTCCCGCTTCCAATGATGACCGTTTTTTTCTTCCAGATACCAAGACGATTCAGAAGATGTTTGGTCATGGCTCTGAAGAATGGCAGCAAGATTAATGCAAAGGTCCAGCAAAAAACCCACACATATCGGGAAAATTGCCATTTAGAAAAGGCCACAAGGGCCAGATCAAAGACGGCAAAAATAACGATTGTGCGGATGATTTCCTTTAACTCAAACCAGAATGGTTTGCGATAAGAATAGTGCCGCAACCGAACCCAGAACCATCCCACGCAGATCACGCTTAAAACGACGTGGGAGATGATACGCATCTCCAGCTGATTGTCCGGGATAAACCGATACAGATCGTTGAAGATCCAGTACACGCAGCCGATGGAAAGCGCGAGAGAGATATTAAAAAAAATAAAATCCGAGGCTGCCAGAAAAACCTTGCATAGCAACGGGTTATATTTATTCAAAAAATTATCCGTATCCATGACAACACCTGAGATTAACGAGGATTAATATTAAATACAGGCATTGGCTCCTGATTTCTTTGGCATTCGAGATATTTTTTGGCAACGTCAATGGCTTCGCGAATAGTAACGTCCATATCCAGATAGCGATATGTGCCCAGGCGTCCAACAAACGTGGTGTTACTGAGCGCCTGAGCTTTATCCAGGTAACGGTTGAGCAACTCTTTTTCCTTCACCATGCGAATTGGGTAATAAGGAACGTCGTTTTCCGTGCACAAACGGCTGAACTCACGGTAGCACGTGGTATTTTCGTGAGATTCCCACGGAGAAAAATGCTTATGCTCGGTGATACGAGTGTAAGGCACATCTTCTTCACAGTAGTTAATAACCGCCGTCCCTTGATAATCGCCTTCAGCAGAGAACTTTTCGAAATCCAGGGTACGATAGCCGAGACGCCCTTCGCTAAAGTTAAAGTATCCATCAAGTGCACCAGACCAAAATACGTGCTGGTAGACATTGCCTTCATCCGCAGAAAACTCAGTATCGGTCCTCACCTCGATCAGTTCATGGTCGAGAATTTTTGCGACCATATCGGTATAGCCGTCTTTAGGCATGCCCTGATACTTGTGGTTGAAGTAGTTATCATTGTAGTTGAAACGCAATGGGAGGCGTTTCAGAATGCTTGCCGGCAGTTCAGTCGGTTCAACGCCCCACTGCTTACGCGTATAGCCCCGGAAGAATGCTTCATAAAGCTCCCGGCCAATCATACTGATTGCCTGTTCTTCGAAGTTCTGCGGGTCAACGATAGATTTATCCGCTTTAGATTCGATGAAGGCGCGAGCTTCATCCGGACGCAGCGTTTTATTGAAGAACTGGTTAATGGTGTGCAGGTTAACAGGCAGCAGATAAACGTTGCCTTTGTAGACAGCCTTTACACGGTTGGTGTAAGGCATAAATTCTGAATAATCATTTACGAAATCCCAGACTTCTTTATCGTCCGTATGGAAGATATGGGGGCCGTAAACGTGTAACATTACATTCGTCTGCGGATCACGTTCAGAATGGCAGTTACCTGCGATATGCGAGCGCTTATCAAAAACAACGGATGATATTCCTTGCTCAGCTAACAGCCTGGCGATAACGGCCCCAGAGATACCTGCACCAACAATAGCGACTGTCATTTTGTTCCCCAAAAATGTCGTTTTAATAATCCAATACCTTTCAAAAGCAAGTTCTCACCATCAATATTGACCACCGGCATATATTTTATGGTCAGCCGATCGCGCTGATGATGAAGCCATACGTTGAAAAGTCTTTCTGCCATAAAGCCAAATACGCGTTTTTGGTACGCATCATAATTTTGGTAATCTATTTTTTGTTCCAGCGCGAACAGCAGCGGGAAGAGCCAGGCAAAATACTCGTCAATCAATGATTTTTTACAGACGAACATGTTGTAGAGGCTGATTTTGGTTCCGCCCATAACATGGTCGAAATCGGCGACATAATCAGGCTGCTGCAAAATAATTTCGTCACGAAGCTGAGTATAGTCGGACTCATGGTGAGCGTGGATATAATGGCTTTTAATACTGGTGATGAAATAGTTGCGTGGTTTTGCTACCAGAATATCAGCACTTTTGAGCATATCCGCCATCTCTTCTGGAGACGCAATACGCTTGCCCTTTACCGTCAGGTTGCTCGTGGAGGAGGCAAAATAGCGACGATAGTGTGCAAGGCCAACAACCTCTTCCTGAATGTTTTTCCAGATCCAATAGGCTGCGGTGAGTTCGCAGAATGATGGATTCAGATGGGCGATGTTGTCGCCGGTGGAATCTCTCACCGAATCTTTTGCAATCGAGGTTACACTAGTGCCAACTTGTAAAGGAACGAAATGTTTGCTCTCAGGAAAACTATACTCTTTATGGCTAACAACATATGTAATTAACTTCATCATTTACCTTTTTTATCTGAGAAAAGCACCAGTTGCCTCAGAGCGATACTTAATAAAAACAGAGATGTTTTATTTTTTGATAATAGAGCTAAAATTTTAAATTTTTTGAACGACCAGCATTCAGCTATATCATTGAGGCTGAGCCTACTGTATTCTGTCAATATTAAGTTGATATATTTTTGACGGACCGTAAAACTATCTATCCGAACTAAACTAACAAGACACGATTGGATAAGATTGACAAAGGCTGTCGTGTAATATCTATGGTCGATTTTTTCTTTGTTAATACTTTCTTCCAAAAGCTGTAACGTCTCAAAAAGCCGAAATTGTTTTTCAGCTGAACCCGTTGTAATTGAGTTAATTCTCTTACGATAACCATACATTTCAATATCTATATGGCTAATGGTCACAGCACGGGCTGACAGCAATGGTGAAGTAAGCACATCCTCATAGATAAAACCAACCGGAAAACGGATGCTTGAATACATGCTCTTTTTAGCAACTCTTGCCCAGGCAAAATTAGGCAACTGCGCTAATTGAATATTGCTCATTTTATGAAACGACGAATTTGATATGTCTTGTTCAAAGTGTGGAAGAGGATCATTTTTTTCAGCATAAAATTTCTTATAATTCAAATATACGATATCTGGACCGTTTTGTGAAATACAAGCATCTATCGCAGATAAAGTTTTCACAGAGATAAGATCATCTGAATCGATGAAAACTACATACTCACCGGCAGCCCTATCTAATCCAAAGTTTCTTGCATCTGATAAACCACCATTATTTTTATAATAGTATTTAAAATTACTATTAGAACTTACAAAGCTTTCACAAATTTCTGCGGAATTATCAGTTGAGCCATCATCAATAAGAAGACATTCGAAATTTTTGAAGTCTTGGCTCGCTATTGATAACAGACAATCTTCCAGGTAATCCGAAACATTATAAATTGGTAAGATAAGACTAAAGCGCATAAACTTTCTCACGGCGTTTCATGAGGCAAACGAATAAGGAATACAACAATGCAACAAAGCACAATAATAAGAACTTAGGGTCGGTGAATGCATAGGACTCACCCATAGTGAGAATTCTTACAATGGTATAATGGATTTTTACGAAAAGTAGTATAATCCAATAATCATAATTTATTACTGCAATTCTAAACATCCCATACATAATACCGCAAAAAACACCTACGGGTATTACCATCAACAAAGATAAATTATAACCAAAGAAATAAATAAAGTTCACAGGTGAAGCCATTGTGAAGTTTATACCCTTGTCATAATAACCTTCGAAGATATTCGGTGGAGTAATATTAGACATCAAGTAAAAAATACCTTTATATCTATCTTCATTAGCAGTACCGAAGAATGAATATGCAATCTCCGCAATACTTTTGCTACCACCGGATATATTATCAACAGCCCACCACATTTGTGACTGCAAAATTATTCTTGATACAAAGCTTTCCGTCGCGTTTCTTTGCCCTACGATTGCTGCATAACTGCTGTAAATAACAATCGAAAATAAAACAATTACAACAATACAAATGAAAATATTTCTTAGCGATAAAATTTTAAATTTATCAGAATGAATCACAAAATATGGTGTGATGAAGAATACAATAGCAGAAAAAATGCCAGTGAATTTTTCACCGACCAAAACTTGAGCAACCAAGCTCAAAATAAAGATTAGGAGCAGCCATTTGAGTGGGCGTGCTGCATATAACATACCAAGCAAAAAGCTTAACTGAACAAGGTTAAATTTTAGGTAGTCCCCCCATGCTGGAGCTATATTTTTCCAATAATAAAAACGGTCAACATTATAATCATTAGGCGAACCGTATCTTAAATTAATGTAAAACAAACCTGCTATAAGAAAAATAGCCAGCAATGGTACAACCCCACCAACTACCCTATTAAGGGTAGTTATTGTTGGATAAGTTGTTGGTAGATAAGATCTTATAAAGCTAAATCCACCATACACACCATATAGAAGAAAGAAACTAAGTGACAGGTTCCTAGATGTTGCCCCTGTTAAGAAACTTAGGGTCTGCGTCTCAACAAAATATGATCCATACTCAGCCACCATACAACTCAAACCTGTCGTTGTATAAGCGAAAATAACCATGAAATTGAAAAAAGAAATTTGTACCTGTTTCTTAAATAAATAGACAGTCGTGACCAGCCATAAAATATAGGAAAAAGCATTAAGAGTTAACGATGGTGGCACCAAGGCGTTAAGTACATAGACAATAAACCAAAAAATCGCAAGTACATTCATGTTTATAACACTTATTTAATATAAATATTAAAGATGGATATGATGTTCTTCTGGCAGCGTCGATGAGAGCATTTTCAATCCATCCTTCATCGCTGGGCTTAAACATTGAGAGTCCAGAACAAAAATATTAACATTTTTCACACCAGACAAATTAAATTGACAACTGCTAGCAAAGCCATAAAGATTCACTACAAACCCGTCATTTAAGTACTTCTGGACAACATCCTCAGCAATGTCTTCACTTTTAAGTTCATACTTTTTGAATTCGTCGTCAACTGCTCTTGGATGGGGAATATAAATCGGCTTCGATGAGAAACTCTCAATGAAGTTAATGACTTCATCCTTTAATAATTGTTCATTCCCTTGAATCACTATTTCTTTATATATTGTACCTAAAAAAATATCAATGCTTTTATCTGGATTAAGAGATACTGACTCAAACTTGAAAAGGCTGATGGGAATTGGATTTTGAACACAGTTTTCAAAGTGTTTGTAGATGGTATAATGTCTGTCTACTCTATGTTTAACATCATCTAAATAATACTTTCTACCTAGTATTAGGTGAATAACAGAAAACAACTTTTTCTTAATTGTTGTACGCTGATGTTTTACAAAGTAAGAACCCGTCTTTAAAATATTCCCAAGCCCATCATCAAATGTAATTAGCTTATTAAATTTGATATAAGATAAGAGATAATGGGTAATACTATCATCAATGCTAGCAAGTAGAACATTATTGTAGCGAGATAAACCAAAGTGTTTTTTTATTTTACGTAGTAATCTAAACGAGTATACCTCTTTAATATGTGTGGATTTCTTAGCTCTGCTGGCAATTTGCAAATAATATTTCTGATGTTTAATATCCATTATCGGCGAGAAATAAACAAAATGAATATCATTATAATCAATATTCTCACGATCAATTACTTGCATGGCGATCAAAATCTGCAAAGGTGTAAAGCAAACAACCAGATTCATTTATTGCCGACCTTTTTTATGTTTAAGTAGAGCATCATGACCATAAACAAATTGGATATCAGCATCGCGTATGGAACATACAATATATCCAAATGTGCAAAGCAATACACTAGTGCAATATATATTACTGATGAAGTAACTGTACATAGCGAAATTACCTTATTTTTTCCGTGATAAAAATAATAATTTACCAGTAATAAATAAGGCACTGTAAGAGATATTGATAACACAAATAGCACGGCATAATATTTTGCATTATCGAAACCGGGACCTAAAACCCAATCATATAAAGACTGTGGAATTATTAGAAATATAACAAATGGTACTGGGGTAATTAAGGAACTAAGCAATGAGTATTTTTTTATTTTCGTGCATGTAAGATATCCATTTCTAATATAGTCATAATAATAAGGCACGGTGGCCTTATTTACAGCCATTAATAAAATAGCTAATATAGACGCAAGCTGATATCCAACAGAATAAACACCAAGTGCAGACGCGCTAAACATTTTATATATAAGCAATCGATCAACTTGCCCTTTTGCAAAAAAACTCAACTGATGCAATAAGAGCGGTAACCCGAATGCAATATTATATTTAACTAATCCTCTCAAGAAAATCGATGATAACCGAACTGTATTATTCTGATGGACATAAAAAATTAATATTGCACATATCAAACTAATAGAGTTTGCCATAACCATCGATATGATTCGATTGGATACAGAGGGTTCGAATAGATTGAATAAAATGACTGTCGCACCAGCTGAGATTACCGCATTGATAAATTGAAGGGCAATATAAGTAACTGGCCGCCTCTGACACTGCTGCGATGCAAAGAACAACGCTAATATGGATTGAGTATACGCTGCAAAAACAGAATATAGAAAGATGGTGTCTTTGAATATTATAAAGACTATCAATACAACCGAAATACAGACTACTGTTGACTGAATAATACTTGCTAATAAAAGACTACCAATACCATTTTTACCATATCTGTAATAATATCGGATCAAGGCCCCATCTTGACTAAAGCCTATAAAAATCAATCCCAATGCTATGATGATCTGGTAGTAAGATAACTCACCGAAGCCATCCGAACCTAACATCCTTGTCAGGTACGGTAATAATACGAAGGGAATACTTCTTGAAATCAAATCCCCTGTTAGATAAATGATACTATCACGAATTATTTTCATTACGAGTTAGTTAATATCATCAAAAGAGAGAGGCGTTCCTTTTGAAAGATCAGTTTTGAATACAGATCCAAGGACCTCTTCATAATGCTTTGGCGCTAAACCAAACCCAGGACGAATGCTCTTAACATTTTCACTCGTCAGTTTTTCACCTTTTTGTACATCCTTTACTACATAAAGTGAACGACGGAACTTAACATTCCCTTTTTCACTCTCTTTACGTTCGTAGTTAACGCGGCCCAGCGCTTTCCATGCTGTTTTTGCATCTCGGCACAGCGCTGTTAATTCTGCAGGTTCTAATGAAAAACTATCATCAGGTCCCCCGCCGTTACGATCGAGCGTGACATGCTTTTCAATCACACATGCACCAAGTACGACTGAAGCTACTGCAGTCGTGTTATCTATAGTGTGATCGGACAGGCCTGCTATAACACCAAACCGTTCTGCCATATCGGGTATTGTTGCAAGATTGTATTCTTCCGCAGGAGCCGGGTAACCACTAACACACTGTAGAACGACTAGCTCTTTACAGCCCCCTTCTCGTGCGGCAGTTATCGCTTCAAGAATTTCTTGTTCATCGGCCATTCCGGTGGAAATTATCATCGGCTTGCCGGTCTTTGCGACATACTTAATCAGCGGTATATCAATAGCTTCAAAGGAGGCTATTTTATATGCTGGAGCGCCCAGTTCCTCGAGCAGATCGACGGCGGTAAAATCAAAAGGACTACTGAAAATGGTTATACCCAGCTCTTTCGCTTTTTCAAACAAGGGCTTATGCCATTCCCATGGCATTTGGGCACCTTTATACAAATTGAATAGCGTTTGGCCATCCCATAAACCACCGTGGATCTGAAAGTCTTCCGTATCACAATCGATGGTGATGGTATCCGCACGATAAGTCTGTAATTTTATCGCATCCGCACCTGCAGCTTTTGCCTCTTCCATAATCTTGAACGCGCGATTAATATCACCATTATGGTTCGCAGAAAGTTCTGCAATAATATACGGTGGAAAATCTTTCCCAATCTGGCGGCCGTCAATAGAAATGCTACTCATTTTTTACCTCAAAATACATTTTAATTAAAACGTTCAGATAATAACTTCATATTGGGAGAAGATCTTCGAATACTTATCTTTCAAACCCTGACGGATAGCTTCCCACCCTTCTTTCGTCAGCCCCAAATAATGAACACCTAGCCTTTCGCCATTTTTTAAGATGTTCGATTCTCTGAAACCTTCTTTTTTAAAACCGAACTTCTCATGTAACCGAACAACAGCATCATTGTGCTCAATAACTTCACAGTTCAGTTTACTGAGTTTGAGTTCGTTGAAAACATAATCAATAACAAAGAATTCAAGCACTGCGCCAACACCGGATCGCGCAGTTGAAGTAAGATAGTATGCCCAATCGGCTTTTTGATGAGTATTATCAATGGCATTTACGCTGACAACACCTACGGGCTCTTCATTTTCAATAACTACAAAAACAATATTCTTCTTATCCGTATTCAATCGGGTAAGCCAGTTGGCATGTTCTTCTGTCGAAATGACGTGATCGGTATACATCCATTTTCTTACCTGATCTTCATTCCTGATAAGACGAACGCTTTCCTGGACATCTTTGGAGGCCTGAACAATATTAACTAAATTTAATTTTTTAACGTTCGAATTAGTCATAGTTCTTCCTTAAATATTAACCTACATTTTACATAAAGACGTAACTACGCGTTGCAATCCTGCTCCATCGCACAACGCGAAAGACCTGGCTACCAGATCCTGGTATTCATCCTGCAACCTACACCAGGCGGAAGATAAATCCTCTTCAGAAAAATCAGTATCGCTGAATACAATGAAGCCTTTATCGATGAGCTTTTCAACTATAACCAACTGGTTTTCAGCAATAGCCAAGTTGATTGTAGGCAGTCCTAAAACAGCTCTTTCCCAGGTCGTACTGCCTAGAGCTCCAATTGCGATATCATTTTCGAGCATTACCTGAGGCATGTTATTAATGTTTATTAACACCTCAACATTAAACTTACACCCTTTAGCGATACGTTTTATTTCATCTTTATGGGGACAGCTCACGCCCAGGACAACCGTAATCAGATCTATTTGCGTATCAATACTATTAGATATCTTTTTAAGAAGCGTGCCAGTGATATTATTTATATCAACGCCGCCCATAGTAATTAATACTTTACGGGGTAAAGTAATATTTTTCCGTTTTTCAACTGCCAGAGAACGCAACTGAGCAAAATCTTCTCTAAGCAACGCGTAGTCAGTACCTGTTAATAAAATACATTCAGGTGAAACAAACGGTTTATACTCCGCGCTTTGTCTTTCCAGCGTCGAATCAATTAAAAGGTAACATTCATGTTTCCTGTTACATAAATCATCAATTACAACGATTTTTGCTTCAGGGAAATGAGATTGGAAAATTCTTTCCCACGACTCATCCAGGGAATAATGATCCGTTACCAACGCATCCGGAGCAAAGTTGTTGGAGTTACAAAGGTCGATGGACTTGATCGCATCATCGCGTTGCGTTCCACCCAGCCAAAATTTTTCATTTTGGATATATTCCTCACTGGAATTAGGTTCTGCAGGAAGAATGAATACGTCGAACGATCGTGATTTAATGAGCTCTATTAGATTCCCGGAATGTGCTTTGGTGATGAAGACACAATGTGCCCCTTTTTTCCTCAAAGCATCCGCGAGGGTAAGGCAACGAACAACATGTCCCGAGCCAATGGAAAGAGAGGCATCGACCCTAAAAGCGATTTTCATCTTAGACTCTGTTAATCTTAAACATCAGCTCGGCTAAACGCCAGTCTTCCAACGTATCAATGTCCTGAACACGTTCTCTGGGTAAGACCAGTGGAGTAGCATGAGATTTGAAAACAGCTTTCTCCGACAACCACGCATCAATGTTTCCCCAGTAGAATTGGCCTGCATCATGCCATGCCTCAACTAAATCCTGAGATCGGACGTTAAACTGTTCCGGGTCAAACATGCTGATTTGGTTATCATCGTTGATTTTCAACGCGCGCTGAATGGGGTAAGGAAAGCTCGTGACAGAAAAACAATAATCGCTATTCTTCTTCTTGATAAGTTCTAAACCTTTCTCTAAATCTTCGGCTTGTATAAAAGGCGCGGTTGCATATATACAACAAACATAATCCGGTTTAGCACGCTGAGATATAAGCCAGTCAGCAGCATGATGAATAACAGGGATCGTACCCGCATAGTCATTCGACAGCTCTGCTGGGCGCATAAAAGGCACTTCTGCACCATATTCACGCGCAACCTCAGCAATCTCTTCATCATCGGTTGACACAATGATTCGATCAAAGACGCCGCTCTTTTGAGCGGCTTCAATGGACCAGGCAATCATTGGTTTCCCACAAAATTCTTTAATGTTTTTGCGTGGAATACGTTTACTGCCGCCACGCGCAGGAATGATTGCCACATTCATTTAAAAGAACTCCCGAATGCACTGGATGACGTAATCCTGCTCTTCATCTGTCAACGTGGAGTACATAGGAATGCTAATAGCGCGCGCGTAGTAATCCTCCGCGACCGGATAATCCCCTGCTTTATGCCCTAACTGCTCATAATATGGTTGAGTGTGAACGGGAATGTAGTGAACGTTAACACCAATCCCTTTTTCACGCAGGTGATCGAATAATGGCTTGCGCATGGCAGGATCGTTTACCGTTAACGGGTAAAGATGTAATGCACTGTAGCCACTTTCTGCTTGCAGAGGTGTCGACACGGGAATGCCATCAAACGCAGTATGATAACGTTTTGCGAGTTCATGACGGCGCGCCACAAATCCATCAATACGCTTGAGCTGGGTCACACCCAGCGCCGCCTGCAGTTCGGTCATGCGGTAGTTCAAACCAAGATCAACCTGCTGGTAGTACCAACCACCTTCAGACGCTTTAGTCATTTTATCGCCGTCACGCGTAATGCCGTGGCTGCGGAAAAGCTGCATGCTTTCAGCCAGTGCATCATTGTTCGTCAGCGCCATACCGCCTTCCGCCGTGGTGATAATCTTAACCGGGTGGAAGCTCAGAATGGTGATATCAGCAAAACGGGAGTTGCCAATCTTGGCCCCCTGGTAGTTGCCGCCGATGGCATGTGATGCATCTTCAATAATGGCAAAACCATACTCTTTCGAAAGCTGATGGATCGCTTCCATATCGCATGACTGTCCAGCAAATGCCACCGGTACAACAATTTTAGGTAACTTGCCTTCTGCTTTCGCCGCAATGAGTTTGGTTTTCAGCGCTTCAACGCTCATGTTGTAAGTCTGCGGATCGATATCCACGAAGCTTACATTTGCATCGCAATAGAGCCCACAGTTTGCCGAAGCCACGAAGGTATTAGGCGATGTCCACAGCCAGTCACCTTTTTTCAGCCCCAGTGCCAGGCATGCAATATGAAGTGCAGACGTTGCACTGTTTACCGCAACGGCGTGCTTAACGCCGACGTAATCAGCGATGGCCTGCTCGAACTGTGGAACACATGGCCCCTGAGTCAAGAAATCAGACTTCAGTACGCCCACTACTGCATTGATATCTTCATCAGAGATATCCTGCCGTCCATAGGGGATAAATTTCATTAGATATTGCCTACTTTTTCACGATTATCATCAATCCATTGACGCAGCTCTTCAATGCTCATCCATTCTGCATTGCTATCACTCTCGTAAACGAAGCCTTCTGGAACGCGCTTGCCATCCTTAATACGCTCTGGGGAATCGCACCAGTTATGGATTGCAGGCAGAATTTTAAAGTGTTCCGGATACTCATAGGTGTAGTGCGCATCTTCAGCACTGATCATCTGCTCATGCAGTTTTTCACCAGGACGAATACCAATCACTTTCTGAGCAGCATCTGGCGCAACGGCTGTTGCAACATCAGTCACTTTCATTGAAGGGATTTTCTTAACGTAGATCTCGCCGCCTTCCATATCATTGAAGGCATGCCATACCAGCTCAACGCCCTGCTCCAGGGTGATCATAAAGCGGGTCATGCGGTCATCAGTGATTGGCAGTTCACCCTTGTCTTTGATGGACAGGAAGAAAGGAATAACGGAACCGCGGGAACCCATCACGTTACCGTAACGAACGACGGCAAAGCGGGTTTTGGTGGCGCCAGAATAAGAGTTACCGGCGACAAACAGCTTGTCAGAGGCCAGCTTAGTTGCACCGTACAGGTTTGCTGGGCTACTTGCTTTGTCGGTAGACAGTGCAACCACGCGCTCAATACCTTTATCAATACAGGCATCGATAACGTTCATTGCGCCATTGATGTTGGTTTTTACACATTCGAATGGGTTGTATTCTGCGGTAGGTACGATTTTAGTAGCTGCAGCATGCACCACGAAATCAACACCATCCAGCGCACGGTACAGACGGTCTTTATCGCGCACATCACCAATGAAGAAGCGGATACGACTTTCATCTTTGAAATGTTTAGCCATTTCCCACTGTTTCATTTCATCACGTGAATAAATAATAATCTTCTTAGGATTATATTTTTCAAGCGTCATGCGAACAAACTTATTGCCAAAAGAACCCGTGCCGCCAGTAACCAGAATCGTTTTATTATCAAACATGTTTTTTCACCAGAAAATATCAACATATAGGTTGCTACAATTGAAGAGATTGTAACCCAGGCCCGCAAGGGCATTTTCCCACGCTACCGCCCCTGGCTTTACAGCTACCAGTGCACTGAGAATAATCAAGACGTGTGAGTCTTTACGATCAAAACCAGAAAGATCGCTTACCGGACCAATCGCAAATGTGGTGACAATTGTCGTCCTAATTGAAAGTAGAAACAAGCAAAAATCGTTAAGTAAAGAAACAAAACGACATACTATAACTGCCTGTAATGTATCATTTTTTATAAAAAAAACGACAGCACACACTCACCAGGACCATACCGTCCATATGAGGGATTGCTGTCGTTCATCGACATTCGACCCGCGCAATAAAATGCGTATCAGTCGTTAGCCAGCAGTTTCTCAATCCGGCTTCTGAACTTCGCGCCTTCCTTCAGGTTACGCAGCCCGTAGTTCACAAAGGCCTGCATATACCCCATTTTCTTGCCGCAGTCGTAGCTGTCGCCGGTCATCAGCATCGCATCAACGGACTGTTTCTTCGCCAGTTCGGCAATCGCATCGGTCAACTGGATACGGTCCCAGGCGCCTGGCTCGGTTTTTTCCAGCTCGGCCCAGATATCGGCGTTCAGAACATAGCGGCCCACAGCCATCAGGTCAGAATCCAGCGTCTGCGGCTGATCCGGTTTCTCGATAAACTCAACGATGCGGCTCACCTGCCCTTCTGTCTCCAGCGCTTCTTTAGTCTGGATAACAGAGTACTCGGACAGATCGCCATCCATGCGTTTCGCCAGCACCTGGCTGCGGCCCGTTTCATTGAAGCGAGCCACCATCGCGGCGAGGTTATAGCGCAGCGGATCCGCAGACGCGGTATCGATGATGATATCTGGAAGAACAACGATAAATGGATTATCACCCACGACCGGACGCGCGCACAGAATCGAGTGGCCCAAACCCAGCGGCTGCGCCTGACGCACGTTCATGATGGTTACGCCAGGAGGACAGATCGACTGAACCTCCGCCAGCAGCTGACGCTTCACGCGCTGCTCAAGCAACGCTTCGAGTTCGTAAGAGGTGTCGAAGTGGTTCTCTACCGCATTTTTGGAAGAGTGCGTAACCAGGACGATTTCTTTGATCCCTGCAGCAACAATCTCATCGACGATGTATTGAATCATCGGCTTGTCGACGATCGGCAGCATCTCTTTTGGAATGGCTTTTGTGGCTGGCAGCATGTGCATGCCCAGACCTGCTACCGGAATGACTGCTTTCAAATTAATCATTATTTCTTCCACCTTAAAATGGTTGACGAATTATAGCTCTTTAACCTGTTTTCGCCAGTACGTTTTGCTGTAATTCTGGACCGATGTTACCCGTTAGCATCACAAATTACAGTAGTTGTAATCTGAATTGATCGCTTTTTTGCTCCAGGAATAATCGCAAAATAACAATCCGTCGATTATCTGTGCGGGAGAGCAAAATTCAGCCGTTCCGTATTCACCACGTGCTGATCGACCCGGTCGATATCCACCGAGCTTTGTCCCTTTTCATTCACCGCTTTGATGTTTGCCAGCGACAGCAGCGTCTCATCCTTCGCCATAAACTTCCCTCGAACATCTTTGCGTAAATCGAAGTTCATTGTCAGCGCCGGCCCTACCTCAGCTTCCTGCATCACGTTGATATTACGTAAAAAGAGGTGCTGAGGTTTGTTGTGCAGCTCAAGCGTAGCGCGCTGCATCTCCACATTGGTGATGGCGACGAACGAGGTGGCATTACCGGAGGAAATTTGTATTCCGCGCAATTTGTACGCAAGCTGGCGATTATCCAGGCGTATATCGTTGAGCTTGAAGTTTTGCGGGATCGACAGATAGTCGCCCTTTATTACGCCGTAGCCAATCAACATTCCGGCACTATTGACCATGTCGATATTATCAATAACGAAATTATCACAGCCATAAATAGCAACAGTGGCGTTATCTATTCCCGCCTTCTTGCTGAAGTCGGGTGTAATATTCTTAGCTTTTACATTACGAATAATAAAGTGTTTGCCGTTTTCGACGTGGACTAACTGTCGACAGTTGCTGCCGGTGATATTAGCCACCACGAAATTCTTCACGGTTTGCGTTTCAGGATACTCATTGTCGTACGTGCTGCCCGCAAGGCCAATGCCGATACCCCAGTTGATCTTACCGTTGGTGCAGTTGATGTTATCGATCGTGTGGTCGGAGATCAGGATATTGCGATCGTTGATCGCCACGTTCCACTCAATCGCATCCCCCTGCAGGTGGCTGAATTTACTGTTGGTAATGCGCGCGCCGTCGATCTGATTATGGAATCCCTGGCGCAGAATGGCGTAGTTGGCCTGGCTCACATTGATATTATCAATCAGCAGGTTGCGCATAACTCTGGGCTTTTTACCGCCGATGTAAATTTGCGTTACCGGGCCAAAGCCGCTCATCGCCAGCCCTTTTATCACGCAGTCAGAACCGCGCACGTCCAGGGTAATATTGTGGGTACGCCCTGCCCCCTCACCGATGACTTTACTGCCCTCCTGGAGTACAAAGCGCCCGCGCCCGTTCCCCTTAAGCCCGCCGCGGATCAGCAGCGTTTTGCCATCGGGAATAAAAATGCCGGTGTTGATGTTGTCGCAGACTAACCCGGCAGGCACAACGACGGTATCGCCTTCGCGAAAGGCTTGTTTGAACGCGGCGATCCAGTCGTTTTTGTTGTACCGATCGATGGAAACCGTCTTCCCGACTGCCGCGCGCGCGGCCCGGGAGGAGAACAACGGCATAGCCGCCAGGACGGATAAAGAAGAGACAAAGCGGCGTCGGGTAATCTGTTTAAGCATACAACCTCGGCGTTACAGCGTTTGCAGCAGGCTCGCTAACTGGCGATTAATCACCTGCTGGTTAAATTCCGCCTCGACTTTTTGTCGGGCATTGTGCAGCACAGGCTCCAGCGCCTGACGATCGATATCGCTGAAGGCGGCCAGCCGATCGGCAAGGGCCAGCGCATTATTCTCCGGCACCAGCCAGCCTGAATAGTCGGACTGGATCAGTTCCGGTATCCCGCTGTGTACCGTCGAGACCACCGGAATACCGACAGCCATCGCCTCCATCAGCGCCACCGGAATACCTTCCATATCGCCGTCGGCCCCCGTTACGGACGGCAGCAGGAAAACGTCCGCCTCATCAAGCATTGCCTTCACTTCATGGCTGGGCTTGAAGCCGGGCATCTCCACGTGCCCTTCCAGCTGATACTGTTCGATCAGCGTGCGCAGGCGGCGCTCCCAGGGCCCAATCCCCAAAATGCGATAGTGGAAATCCACCCCGCGCGCTTTCAGCTGGCGGCAGGCCTCAATGGCCACGTGCAGCCCTTTTTTCTCGGTCAGACGCGCAACGGAAATGATCTCCAGCGATTTACCAGGCACCTTCACCGGACGCTGGGTAAAGCGCGCCAAATCTACGCCCATCCGCGAAACCGTGATTTTCTCCCCCGGGCAGCCCATATTTTTCAGGCGCCCCGCCCACAGATCGCTGATGGGCAGCATCATGTCACCGCGTCGGAAGAGCTGCTGATACTCGGGGGTATAGTGGTTGAGCACCTCGTGGCTGGAGATATCAATGCCGTGGAAGATCGTCGCAATTTTGCCGTCAATCACCCCCAGCTCGCGCAGCTTCGCGGCGGTTACGCCCGCCGGGCCAAAGTGGGCGATAAAGACGTCGGCACGGTACGGCTGCGCCGTTTGGCCGCAGATGGCTGACAGGATCAGGTTGCGGGATTCTGCGCCGTAGCGCGAAACGTTCAGCGCGCGCCAGGTCGACGCACGATGGATACCGCGCAGGGTCTGGCCTGCGCGGTAGCGAAGCTTATTTAGTCGACCGCCGGGTTCATCCTGCAGCCAGCGGGTTTTCGCCTCCAGCCCGTATTGCGTATACGCCGCGTGGGTATTCTGCGTGTCGCCCTTTTGCAGAGCGATAATCTCCACGTCATACCCCATATCGATAAACGCGGTGATTTGGTTTAGCACAAAGGTTTCTGACGACAGCGGAAATTTCAGCAAGAAGAAACCAACCTTCATTTCCCCTCCCCAACGCGGTCGAGTACGGATTTCACCATCCCGATCCCTTTTTCGCGCTCGGCTTTCACCGCCACGGCCAGACGTTCGTTAATAGCAGGTAATTGTCCCAGCGTATCGCCGACCATCGCTCCGAGCGATCCGTCCAGCAGGTGACGAATATCAACGGCCATTTCCGGCATGCCGAGCTGCTGCATGATGCCCGCAGACTTGTGCTCGTAGTTAATCGCGATGGCCGGCGTGCCGAAGTTCATCGAAATAATCGCCGAGTGCAGGCGCGTGCCCACGGTCAGGTCACAGGCGGAGAGCAGTTTGCCCATCTCGAGATCGTTCAGCTCGTCCATCACCACGTGGTAACGCGACGGGTCGTTCACGAGGTTACGCAGGTTCAGCGCCACCATGCGGTCGTCTTTGTTGTAGCTGTCTATCCCGGTGCAGGTTGAGAGCGCCAGCACCTGGTAGCCGCTGTCCAGCACGCGGTTCACCACGTCGGCAAAGGCTTTCTCATAGGCCGCCTGGGTGGTGCCCAGACGTTTATCAAACGGGGCGAGTTCGCGCAGGGTGATGGCGACGGTTTTCTGTTTCGCCGCCATGTCCAGCCAGTGCTGCACCGCGTAGCTCGGCTGGAAGCTGTCGTCCTGATGATCCACCAGCCAGGCGGTGTCGACGCCGTGCTCAACTTTTGAGGTATCGATCTCGCTGCGCTTCATCAGGTCCAGGCTGACGGATTCGCGCAGGATCAGCGCATCACAGTGGCCAAACACGTAGTTCGCCAGCTGGTTAAACTGCGGATCCTGGAACGGCCCCACGCTGTGGCCGATCATAAACAGCGGCTTTTTCGCCATAAAGGTGCAGAGCGCATGCTCGAACTGCGGCACGCCGTAGAGATCGACGAAGAACGAGCCGCCGACCTGAATGATGGCGTCATAGCCCGACAGCAGACGCACAAAATCGGTAAAGCCCTGGGCAATGGCGATGTTGCGCAGCTTGCCGGTATCGGTCACGCGGGAAAGCAGCACCTGGTGCTGATAGCGACGGCGCAGGACTTTCTTCACGCGTCCCATCACGCCCGCGGCGTTGTTATGCTGTTTCATCTGGCTGTAGAGCGGGTCGCCCATGACCGGGCGGTTCAGTAGCCAGGATGAGCTGACCGGGTAACGGCTCATCACGTCCACTTCTGTCTCAGGCTCAAGAGCGTTAATTGCATCCAATAAACCACGCAGAATGGCGCTGTCGCCACGGTTGCCGCAGGTATGGTTGCCAAGGATAAGTAATTTCATAATGGCCTCTTAAAGAATTAGCCTGCGCGAAGCAGCGTTTTCATTTTTTCGTTACGGCAAAACT